>Ga0070764_10000053_pt1 | contig 34706 bp, 37 predicted proteins | sample HubBroMetageWRM4_FD_67287 | JGI IMG/M metagenome (GOLD analysis project Ga0070764, IMG submission 67287) | Warmed soil microbial communities from the Hubbard Brook experimental Forest, New Hampshire - Hubbard Brook CCASE Soil Metagenome WRM 4 | ecosystem: Environmental > Terrestrial > Soil >... | reverse complement strand
CAACTGGTGGGTCTGGGCGCCGGGGACCAATTGGCGCCATCCGCGCGGGCCCAGGTCCTCGCTCGAGGGCCTCGAACTTCATCCGGTCGTTCATGTTGCCTACGAAGATGCCGAAGCCTACGCGCGCTGGGCAGGCAAGGAATTGCCCAATGAGGCTCAGTGGGAATATGCCGCGCGCGGCGGCCTCGACGGCAAGAAATTCACTTGGGGCGATGATGAGTTTCCAGACGGCAAGGCGATGGCCAACAGTTGGCAGGGAGAGTTCCCCTGGCAGAACCAGTTGCGCGACGGCTATGAAGGCACCTCTCCGGTCGGCAGTTTTCCAGCCAATGGCTATGGATTGTTCGACATGGCCGGCAACGTGTGGGAGTGGACCTCGGATTGGTACGTCGCACGTCGGCCTAACGAAGGCGTGAAGTCCTGTTGTTCCCCCGAGATGAGTCCGCGTGTCGCGACGGCAGAGCAGAGCTACGATCCGGGCCAACAGCAATTTCGGATTCCGCGCAAGGTGGTCAAAGGCGGCTCGCACTTGTGCGCACCGAATTACTGCCTGCGATATCGCCCCGCGGCTCGTCAGCCGCAAATGATCGACACCGGCATGAGCCATATCGGATTTCGCTGCATTTCGTCGCAACCCGCGCCGGCCGGTCTACCTACGCGCTAAACCATACGGAATAGCACCGCACCAAAGGCAAATACGCCAATCAAGAGCACCGCTATGGTCACCGCCATGACCGGTGATTGGGCGATCACCGGTGACATGTCCTTGTCATCCATTCCGGCGAGCACCCGGAATCGATCGCTCCACAGATATTTCACGATGCGCCGGTATTGCCAGAGCGAAATCATGAGTCCCAGCACGCCGCTGGCAATGAGCGCCAAACCCAACTGACGCGGAGCTTGGGGCCGCAGCGCCGGTACAACACCTTCCGTACCGTTCAGACGCTGAAAGAACTGGACGATGGTAAACCCGAAGCCTATCAGCGACACGGACGTGCGCATCCAAGCCATCAGCGTGCGTTCGACCGCCAGACGCGTGCGAATCCAACCGAAATGGCTGTCGGACGTAACATGCACTGCGAAACGCCCCTGCTGCTCTTCATTCGTGCTCATCAGTGGACTCCGCTGTCAGGACAGTTCTCAACTGGGCTGCTCTGCCATGCCGTCGACTTCACCCTGGATACGTCGTTGCCATGGCCAGCGCCCCTCGATTTCTACCACGATTGACCAACTGAGGAAGGTACGCACTATCACCAGTACGCCCAACGCCGCGAAATTGATCAAGGTCGGGCTGAGCGCCGCCGTCCGTACGACGTCGGCCGCAATCAGAATTTCCAGGCCCAGAAGCATCGCGCGCCCCAAGGCGGCGCGGAAACCTTCGTAGTGGCCGAGAGTAAATTGGCGCCGCAGGAGCGCGCGCACGAGCCAGGTGACGGCGGCAACAAGAATGTAGCCGACGATGATGGCGACCGCGATCGCTTCAATAGTATCGGCGCCGATACCAACCCATCGTTGGTAGAGCGCTTCTGGGTTTGCATCGTGCATGATGTCACCAGGTTGATGAGAAGATCTGCCGACCTCAATTAGCCCTAGGTCCAACCAGTTTTCGGTGCTTCACTCAAGCGAAACTCCTGCGCGAGCGGCTTCATTTACCGAATCCGGCTCCGCATAGAATGGCGGCGCCAATGATCATGAATATCGCAGGAGCAAACTTGCGCACCGACTTCATCGGCAGCTTCTCTGCCGCGCTCGCGCCGAGCAGAATCACAGGAATGTCGGCCAGCATAATGCCCGCTGTCGATCCACTAATAACTGCCAACAGGGATCCGTATTTGGCGGCCAACGCGATGGTGGCGAATTGCGTCTTGTCGCCCATTTCCAACAGGAAGCAAAAAATCAGGGTGGTGCCGAAGACACCCAGTCGGGGTGCCTGTTGCGCTCGCTGTTCAATCTTGTCCGGTAGCAGCGTCCAGACGCCGATCGCAACGAAAGACAGTCCCAGGATCCATCTCATGGCAAGCGGCCCCAGAATCGAGGCGAGCCATACGCCCGCCGCGGCCGCAGCGGTGTGATTTAGCAGAATCGCCACGAACATCCCAAGAATAATCGGCACAGGTTTGCGAAATGTCGTCGCCAGCGCCAGCACGAACAATTGCGATTTATCGCCGAACTCCGCAAGTGCGACGACGCCGGTCGATACGAGAAACGCTTCCATCAAAAGAAGGGTCGGTAGATCGGAAAGGACGGTTCAAGCCACGGGCGGAACAGCGAACAGGTCTTTTTTCTGGCGTTTGCGCCACATGATGTAAGGCGTCGAGGCTACGATACTAACCAGTAAGTAGAGCAGCACCGCCGGCGCAACGAGCTTCGTGTCCGGATAATTGGCCGTGGCGATGACCAGCGCCACGCCGGGGTGACGAGTGGCAGTAGCCAGAGCCAGGACCGTTCGCGTACTGGGATCCGGGCCTCCGAGCAAGTGACCGGCGGCCAATCCGACTACGATGAAGGCAATGATGGCAACCACCGTGCCATCGCCAACTAGAGCAATCATCGCCGGCCACATCTTAATGAGGACAGGCACAACCGCGATGACGAGCAGCGCCATTCCCAGCTTACTGGCAATCGGACTGCTCCGCTCGGCAAGATTCGGCTTGACCCGACGTAGAAACAATCCCAGCGCGAATGGCACCAAGACAGTCAGCGCCACGATGCGCGCAATGGCAATGGGATTAATGCTCGCATGGCGGGAGGCAATCAGACCGATCAAAATCACGGTCGCAGGTGCCAGCACAATGGTTAACAATGAAGTAGCACCGAGGAGTCCGTAGATGTACTCATGATGACCCACCAGCTTGCTTTGCTTCAAAGGAAGAAAAGGAGGAACGGGCGACACCGCTAACGCGATCAACACCACCTCGATCACCGGGCGAAGCGTGAAGAGCGCCGCCAACGCGGCGGCGAACAGCGGTAGAATGACATTCATCGCCAGCAAGGATCGCAGCAGCAACCCCCGGTTTCGAAACAGAGAGGTTGCGTCGCTCCAGGTACACAGCAGGCCGAACCCCAGAACGATCAGCATGATGCTCAGGAGAACGGCAATCCGAATTATGTCCTCAACATTCATGCCGAAATCACCACCTAAAATGTGGCGCCGAAGCCGATGAGCGGTCCGGACATCCGCACATCGAGATTGTTGCCTCTGTGCGAATCGATGTTATAGCTCAATCTGCGATAGCCAAACCGCATTTCCCAGGTCGCATTGAACTGGTATTGGAATTGCGGCTGCAGTTGATAGGTAAGCTTGGAGTCCCCGCCTCCGACCGAGATAGTCGGATTAAATAGCCAATGCTGGGAGAATTGAAAGCTGGGCCTGACCATGAATACCGCATCAACGATATTGTTGGTGTTGGAAAAACTTCCGATTTGGTAGAAAGAGAGCGTGTTGTCGGTATGCAAACCTTGCGCTCCCAGCAGGAAATCGAATGTCTGGCCCGACGACCACCCATTGACTCGATACCCTGCTGCCACCAGGTATAACGTCTCCTTGGTGGCAAAACTGCCGCGCGACGGTGGATTCTCCAACTGCGTCGTACTCAGCGAAAAATAGTCCAACTGGGTATAGATAACCCAATTGTTGTATCTCGCAATCCCTAACGCATCGGCGGCGAACTTCACGCTCTTGAAGATGTCGCTGAAACTCTGATCCACATCTACAGTAGTATTGCGCACGGTGACATCACCCTTGATGCCGGGTAGCCATGCATACGGCGTAATTTCTACGCTCCAAGCGTCGGTCGGCGTGACAAATATAGCGGGATCGTCGTCAGCCGCCATGGTGCAATAGGGCGCACCGGCAATGAAAAATAGCGCCATCGCCGCTAACTTAGGTTTGATTTTCATGGCCGACAACCGATTTGGCGCTCAGTGAGCTTTGGCGGGTGCATCTTCTGGAATCGTGCTCTTCCCAACCATTGGACCATGGTCCAAGAATTCCGAGATGCAACATCAAGCGTGCTGCATCGGTATGAGGCCGGTTCGGCTTGCTTGGACGCAATGGCAGGCAATTGTGCCGGCAGACTTCGATCGCCAATTCAATTGGACTTAAGATCTATCGATGAGGCGGGTTAAGAGCCAGTGAGACGGTGTCGAGCAGCGAACGTACATCCAGCGGTTTGCACAGATAAGCGACAGCGCCGAGACGCATGCATTCCTCGCGCACGGCGGGTGCGTCGTGCGCGGTAATTATAACGATGGGGAAATGCGCGCCGGCCAAATTCAGCGCCTGTTGGACTTCGGTGCCTGAAATGTCCGGCATCTGCAAATCGAGCACCAAACACTCGGGTCGGTCAAAATGCCAGGACCGGAGGAACTCGTCTCCAGAGGAAAATCCGTGCGCGGCAAATCCTGCGGCGCGCAGTACACGCACCACAGCCCTGCGAACCGATTCTTCGTCGTCGACTACTGCTATCACGGTTCACTCGCCAAGAATTGTTGCGTCCTTGTACACGCATTCTGCGAATTCGCATGTTGGACATTAGGGATGTTTCAATTTATGGAGAACTTGTACGTAAAACAGGTGCCCGCTCAACATTGGACGTTGGTCATATAGATGCTGTGGCTCATTCTGAATAGTGTGCCTCCCCAGGCAGTTGAGCGGCGATTCGAGTCCACGAGGACAAGCATCGTGCGGCACAGTTGCCAAAAGAAACGCCACAGTTCGTGCTCGCGACGCACGGAGCGGCTGAATGCAAAAATTTAGGAGGGTCCCCGTTATGATAAGAGCCAAATGGCTGCTCGCCGCGCTCGCGCTACCGCTAGTTGTTAGCACGGCTTTCGCCGCTGTAGATCCGGACAAGCTTCCCCAGGTGCCATGCTCCGAAATGAAGTTCGGCGCCGCTTTCTTGGCAAAGTATCCGAAAGCCCCGCTCGCCTGCCAAGACGCGCGCGTGTACAAGGGGCAGCGCTACGCGAAGTTTGTCGCCAAGGTGTACATCTCGAGCCCGGAGTTCATGACTGTCGAGCTACTGGATACCGCCGGCGCAACGGTAACCACGTTTAGCTTCAAGCCCGGCCCGACCCAAGGCGTGCACGTGAATGGCCAATTGCGGGCCTTCCACGACATGGCGGTCGGCGAAAAACTGACCATTTGGGTATCCGAGAAGCGAATGGATGCCATGGAACTGCCCGGTTCCACCCAACAGAGATGGGCGGTCCTTCCGCCTACGTGATTCGCTAGACAGTTCGTGACGCTCCGGTGCATCCGCGCCGGAGCGTTACCCCTCGATTTGTCGCCGCCCTACGCTCCCGCTCGCTTAGTGATGCAATCCGAGCGTTCAGAGGATGGTAAAGGCGCTGGATCTACACATGCCTTTGGAATCGGTTGCCTGCCCTGATTGCGACCTTCTGCAGACCATTCCGCCGCTTGCACAGGGTCACAGAGCGGTCTGCGCGCGGTGCCGATGTCCACTCGCCAAACGGCCAACGGGTTCTCCGGACCTTCCCCTGGCTCTCGCCATCGCAACGGCGATAGCACTTGTAATCGCCAATACGCTTCCGCTGATGGACCTTCACGTGGTCGGCCGCTCGGCCAGCACGACCATTCCCGGCGGCGCCTACGAAATGTGGACACAGGGACAACGCATGGTCGGCGTGCTGGTCGCGTTCTGCGCCGTGATGGCCCCGGCCACCTATATCTCACTGATGCTGGCTCTGTTGCTAGCTGCTCGGCGCGCGGTGGTTCCGCACTGGGCCGGCGAAACATTGCGCTGGATCGGCCACCTACAGGTGTGGTCGATGCTCGAGGTTGTCATGCTCGGCGTCCTGGTTGCCTTAACCAAAATTGCGCAACTGGCGAGAGTGGATCCCGGAATCGGCATGTACGCGTTTGGCGCGGCCATTTTATTGATCCCGGCCATCACGACCAACTTCGACAAACGAACGCTGTGGCAAAAAGTCGAATGGAGCGACGGGAAAGTACCGCGAGTGTCTCCGGCCCTGCGTGCAACAAAGTGAAAAGCGCGGCTCTCACGGCTGCGCGACTCCGACTAGTCTCGTGCGAAAGCTGCCACTTGCTATTGCGCGCGGCCAGCGCCGACGAGCCGGGCTTTTGCCTCCGCTGCGGAGAGAAACTCGAAGTCCGCCGCCGTGGATCCATAGCCACGAGCTGGGCGCTGGCGAGCGCAGCTGCAATTTGCTATGTGCCGGCAAACCTGCTGCCGGTACTGAACACGATAACTCCCCAAGGTTCGGACGACGACACCATCATGGGGGGGGTCATTTTCCTCTATACCTCGGGTTCGTGGCCGTTGGCGCTGATGGTTCTAGTTGCCAGCGTCATGATTCCGCTCGGCAAGCTCGTTTCGATTGTCTACCTCCTAATTACTGTCCAAAGCGGCTCCTTCAAAAGCGGCCGCGAACGCACGCGACTGTATCGCATTGTCGTATTCATCGGCCGTTGGTCGATGCTCGACGTGTTTGTCGATACCTTTACCGTGGCGCTGGTGCAATTACAACCTTTGATGTCGGTGACACCGGGGCCCGGGGTGTTGTTCTTTGCCGCGGTGGTAGTGCTGACGATGCTCGCCGCCGAAGCGTTCGATCCGCGCCTGATCTGGGATGCCCAGACTCCACTTGAAGACGCTCATGACTGACGAAAGCGATCTGCGCGATCTCCCGCAGGCGACGGTCGTGCGTCAAAAGCACTTCAGGCTTTCCGTGGTATGGATCATCCCGATCCTCGCAGCGGTGGTCGCATTGGGCATCGCGATTCAGCGCATTCGCAATGCCGGGCCGGTCATAAGTATCCTCGTCAAGAATGCGTCCGGCATTGAGGCCGGGAAGACCCTAGTCAAGTACAAGGACGTCACGATCGGTCACGTGACGACCGTACAGCTTTCCGATGACTACAGCCGAGTTCTGGTCAACGCGGAAATCGATAAGCACGTTGCGGGGCTGATCGTAGAGGACGCCAAATTCTGGGTGGTGGCGCCACGTGTCTCACTGAGCGGCGTATCGGGATTGAATACCCTGCTATCGGGACAGTACATCGGATTTCAGGCCGGCAAATCACTCAAGCAGGCACGCGATTTTACGGCCCTCGACGTAGCGCCGGTCATTGCCGAGCAGCCGGGTCTGCGATTGAGACTGGCCGCCCAGACTCTGGGGTCCATTGGCGTCGGCGCGCCAATTTATTATCGCAGCCTGCCGGTTGGCCAAGTTGAGGCCTACGATCTCGCTGCCGACGGCAAGTCCATCGAGGCGACAATCTTCGTCAATTCGCCCTACGACAAGTACGTCACGACCGGCTCACGCTTTTGGAACGCCAGCGGCATTGAAGTCAACGCCGGTGCCAACGGCGTTGAAATCCACACCGAATCAATCGTGTCGGTACTGATCGGTGGAGTAGGATTCGACGTGCCCGATTTCCTTCCGCCGGGAGAGCCCGCCGCCGCAAACGCGGAGTTTCCGCTCTATCAAAGTCGCGCGATCGCGATGACGGTTCCGGATGCCATTGAGCAGCACTTCGTGCTGTATTTCAATGAATCGCTGCGCGGTTTGGTGGTCGGCGCGCCGGTGACCCTGTTTGGCCTAACGGTCGGTCGCGTCGCGGAAGTGGGGCTGAGCTATGACTCTACGACGCTGAATCTGCGGCCCCGCGTACTCGTTACCTTCTACCCCGAGCGGGTCAGCTTGAATTTGACGGCAAAGGAGCGCGCAGACGCCGCCTTGGATGTCGCCAACATGCCTTTGCAGGCGCGTGCACGCGTGTTGCGCCACCTGGTCGAGGACCGAGGACTGCGAGCTCAGCTGCAGACCGGCAGCTTGATTACAGGAGACCTGTTCGTCGCGTTCGAATATGCGCCGGATGCGCCCAAGGCAAAAGTAGATTGGAGCAAGGAACCGCTCGAATTGCCCGTCGCCTCCGGCGGATTGGCAAGCCTCGAGGCCAAACTCAATAGCATTCTCGCCAAAGTCGACGCCATGCCATTGGCGGACATGGGTACCGGCGTCAAGAATGTGCTCAGCACGTTGAATCAAACGCTGAAACAAGCAGACGCGCTGTTCAGCCGCGTCGATACCGAATTGTTGCCCGAGGGTACCCAAACGATTGCGGCGCTGCATAAGGCCATCGCCGATGCCGATCGAGCCCTGCTCGGAAGGGACTCTCCGACGACGCAAGATCTCCATGACATGATGGTGGAACTCACCGATACGATGCGTTCCGTGCGCGTCTTCGTAAATTATCTCCAACAGCATCCGTCAATGCTGATTCGGGGAAAGAAAGAGGAAAAGCCATGATGCGTCGCCTCGCGATCGCCACCTGCATCGTGACCGTCATCGCCGGCGGATGCGCTAGCTCTCCGTCCCACTTCTATACCTTGAGTCCGACCTCGGCGGCAAGCTCAACTCCTGATGCGACGTCCTCCCACCTGACCATCATCGTTGGACCGGTGACAATTCCAGCGATTGTCGACATTCCTCAGATCGTCGTCACCAAGGGCACCAATCAAGTCGCGGCGGATCAGTTCAATCTCTGGGCATCACCGCTCCGAAACAACATAGCGCTGGTAATCTGTGCCAATCTCGCCGCGCAGCTCGGCACACCCAACGTCTCCTCGGTGCTGCGAGTGGACGCCGATTATCGCGTCGAGATTGACGTGCAAAGCTTCGAATCCACGCCAGGCGAGTCCGCCCGCTTGAGCGCAATGTGGACCGTACGCCGGGTCAAGGATGGTCGGACACACTCCGGGCGCACCAACGCTCGCGAGGCGTCGCCTGAAAGAGGCTATCAGGCCCTCGCTGCCGCACACAGTCGAGCCCTCAATCTTTTGAGCGCGGACATCGCGGACGCGATTCGCGAGCTTGAGCATGAAGGTCCATAGCCAACCGACTCGGGCCCGCGGTCCCGCCAAACCGCCACGCGCTTCAAGGGGCGCGGCATGGCGCCATCCATGAGAATCACACGGCACGTTCAGCTGCTCGCCGCGTTGGTGGCATGCGAGGTCGTCGGCCCTCTGTTGGCGCAGGCTACCCTCGAGGCACACGTCGTATCGATTCTCCTATTTGGTTTGGTATGTGTGGCGGTGTTTCGGGCTCTGTTCGCCACCAAGCGGCGACGCTGGATTGGCTCGCTCCTCGCAGCTACGACCCTCGCGATCGGCCTCGCGCGCCTCTTTATGCCCGAACCGTGCCAGATGCTGATGGACGTATTTCTGAATATCTCCGCATCCGCCTTCTTCGTTTTCGTTCTCACTGTAATCCTGAGTCACGTTTTCAGCCCGCGCCGCCTCGGAATCGACGATGTCGTGGGTGCCTTTTCGGGCTATATCGTGATCGCGCTCCTTTGGGGTCGGCTCTACGCACTCACCTGGCTGGCCGCACCCGGGTCCTTCAGAATCAGTTCTGACATCGAATGGCAACTGCATCACTGGAGTACGCTTCACGCCCTCTTCGACTACTACAGTTTCACGACCATCTCGAGCATTGGCTACGCTTACATCACGACTTCAGCGCCGCCTTCCAATACCTTGGTGTGGCTGGAGGTGATGTGCGGCCAGTTCTATCTGGCCGTCGTGGTTGCGACGATTGTTGGAATGAAGATGGCGGAAGCGCTTGCGACGCCGCGCGACGGTACCTAGGTGTTACGCAGCGAGCCGCAGGTGCGCGGATCGCATTTCACTTTGGTCGCATATACGGGTTTCAGTGTAAGTGCTAAAGCTGACGGGCCGATAACAGTACACGAGCACTGGAGGAAGGACCGATGAATCTCGCAGCCGTGCGCCTTGCCGTGCCGATCTTCTTTGCAGGACTTTGGCTCGGCGGTCCAATCGCACCGCCCGTCCTTGCGCAGAATGCGCAGCCCGCCTCAAAGGCCGCTTCCCAGATTGCCCCCGGAGCAATGGAGGCCCTCAACAAGATGGGTGCATATCTTCGCACGCTGAGCTCCTTTCAGGTGTGGGCCGACGTGACGACCGACAATGTGCTGGACGATGGGCAAACAATCCAATTTAGCTCCAAAGTTGACCTGGTCGCCGCACGGCCCAACCGTATGCGAGTCGAGGTCACAGACGATGACGGACATCGATTCTTTTTCTTCGACGGAAAGAGCTTCACCATATTTGGCCAGGTCGCCAATTTTTACGCGACGACTCCCGCCCCGCCCACTCTCAGTCAACTGGCCGATGACCTAAACGACAAATACGGTATCGAACTCCCGCTCGCCGATCTTTTCAAGTGGCAGGACAATACTGCCAAGGCCAACAAAATCACGGCGGCAGAGGACATCGGTCCCAGCGCCGTCGATGGAGTCACATGTGAGCAGTACGCGTTTCGTCAGGAAGGAGTGGATTGGCAAATATGGATCCAGCTGGGTGATTTCCCCCTCCCACGTAAGCTGGTCATTCGAACTCTTACTGACGATGCCAAGCCTCAGCATAGTGAGATTTTGACCTGGAATCTCGCGCCCTCATTTAGCGACAATGCGTTCAGCTTCGATCCCCCAGCCAACGCCCATCGCATCCTCATCGCAGAGGCGCAAGCCGCCCCGGCAAAGAAAACGAACTAAGGAGGTTCATATGACGCGCTCCGGCCTATTTGTTGTTTTCTTTTTCGTTGTCATCCTGATGGCGGGATCAGGAGCGACTGCGCAGTACCGTGGTGGCGCCGGCAACTATCGCGGCAGCGCGCGAACCAATGTCAATGCCAATATCAATCGGAACGCGAACGTCAACGTAAATCGGAACGCAAATGTCAATGTGAATCGGAACGTCAACGTGAACGTCAACAACAACTACTATCACGGCGGCGGATATTACGGCGGCGGCTGTTGCTATCACCCCGTGGCCGTTGCAGCTGCGGTCACTGCGACGGCGGTCGTCACGGCAGCCGTTGTGGGCTCAATCGTATACTCGGTGCCGCCATCCTGTTCGACGGTCGTGGTCAACGGCCTGGCCTACCAGCAGTGCGGTAGCACATGGTACCAGCCGCAGTTTGTCGGAACGACTACCACGTACGTCGTGGTCAATCCGCCAAGATAGGCATTGCGGTAACTCGATTCCCGAACATGGCGTCTAAAGAACCTCATAGCGACCCTGTTGATTCCGACTCGGGTGCCGACCGGATATCCGTCGAACTATCGTCGCGCCGCACGGGCATGTCTTTTCAGCGCACACGCATGAGCGCGGATCGCACGCTCATGTCCGTAATCCGCACGGCTCTCTCCTTGATCAGCTTCGGGTTTACCATTTTTCAGATATTCAACAAATTGCACGACGCGCAGATTCTTAAGAACAGCAACTCTGCCCGCAATTTTGGCGAGTCGTTGGTCTACCTTGGCATAGGGATGTTGGTGGTCGGCATTGGTTACCATCTTGCATTCATGTATACCCTCCGGCGCGAACGAAACAATCTGAAGGAAAGCGGCCTGGTTCACGGCGACAGTCCGTTTCCAGCCTCGCTCACGCTGCTCGTCGCGATAGTGCTGCTGGTCATCGGCGTGGCGGCGGTCATCGCCATGGTTACCGGCACTGGCCCGCTGCGCTGATCGGATCTTGAAAGTTCGTTGGCCAGTCGCAATCGGCATGCCAGGCTCACCCCAGCGGCGGCCGCAAAGCGCCGCAAGCCGTAGGTATTTCGTCCCATTTCGCGCCACCCAAAAAGGTTGAATGCTTTATCCGTAAGGCAGCGACGTAGGCCATTGTCCCGACGGACAGCAGCGGCTAGCGGCAACCAACTCAGCCTCGATGCAGGGACATAAGAAATGAAACTCCCAGTTTTTTCATTAGCACTTCTGACGCTGGCGTCAACCGCCGGCACCGCACAAGCGCAGGACGTCTATTCTGCTTCGACCTACGACTGGCGTGGCTTCTACGCCGGCGTAAACATCGGGGGAGCCTGGAACTCAACCTGCAACACCTGGTCGCTGAACAGCGCTAACCCGATTCCACCGGCACTGATCAACGCCTTTTACAATCGAGACTGCCCCAATAACGGCGTCTTCGTCGGCGGCGCGCAGATCGGCTACAACTTCCAACACGAGCAATGGGTATGGGGTTTCGGGCTCGACTATGACATCTGGAGCGCGAAAGATCGCAATCGATCGTTTGCCTATGTTGGGAGTGGAGCGCCCGGGGCGCTGCCCAGCGGCACGGTAAACTTCTCAGGCAAAGTCAGCCCGAATGGCTTCGGCATCTTAGGTCCCCGGATCGGCTACGCGGTCGAGAATTGGCTGCCTTACTTCCGGATCGGCTCCGTCCTAACGGGCGGATCCCGCACCAGTTCAGCTACTTATACGGAAGCCGGCGATAGTACGCCGACCTCGTTTTTCAGCGGCGGGAAGAACTTCAAGTCCAATGGCTTTGGGATTGGTGCAGGTCTCGACGTCGCGCTTGGAGATCCTTGGTTTCTAAGAGCTGAATACACGCACGTGAATCTCGGCAAGGGAACCAACACGGCAACGTCCTGTACCCCTGTGGGATCCGCCGCCTGCGCGGCGTTCGGCAGCGATGCCTTGGAGCTGGATAACATCCACAACAGCTTTACGGCCAATATTTTCCGCGTTGGCATCAACTACAAATTTGGACACCGCGAGGCGCCGTCCGCTCCCGCGCCGGCAGCGGCGTATGTTGCGCCGCCGCCCCCTCCGCCGCCGCCCCCTCCACCTCCTCCGCCCCCACCCCCACCCCCTAAGCCGGTATCGCTGTGTCCGGGCACGCCTCCTGGGGTGGCCGTCGATAAATATGGTTGCCCCTGCGATGTATCGCAGGAAGTGCACTTCGCCACCGATTCGGCAGTTCTGACCGAACAGGATCAAGCGCTGCTCGACACGATGATCGTGAACATGAAGCGATTGAACTTCGTCGACGGCGAAGTTGGTGGTTACACGGATTCGACGGGTAGCGCCGCGTACAACCAGGGCCTGTCAGAGCGGCGCGCGCAGGCCGTCGCGGAATACCTGACCAGCCACGGCATCTCAGGGGGGCGATTGACCGTCAAAGGCTATGGTGAGAGCAATCCGGTCGCGGACAATGCGACGGCAGCGGGCCGCGCGCACAATCGCCGCGTCGTTCTGCACCGGACGGATTGCACTAAGTAAGGAGAGGGTGGGGACCAAGTCCGACGAGCGTAAGGAGATCCAAATGGCAAGTGCGAAGAAGCCCAATATCCTCGTAATTTGGGGCGACGATATAGGCATTTCGAATCTGAGTTGTTACTCAAACGGCCTTATGGGGTATCAAACCCCGAATATTGATCGCATCGCCAAAGAAGGCATGCGATTCACTGATTCCTATGGCGAACAGAGCTGCACGGCAGGCCGTTCCTCGTTCATTACCGGACAGAGTGTGTACCGGACGGGCCTCTCCAAGGTCGGCATCCCCGGGGCGCCCGTCGGCATGAGCGACAAGATCGTCACAATCGCGGGTTGCTTGAAGAACCACGGGTACGGGACCGGGCAGTTCGGCAAGAATCACCTGGGCGATTTAAACCACATGTTGCCCACGAATCACGGCTTCGACGAGTTCTTCGGCAATCTTTATCACTTGAACGCTCAGGAAGAACCTGAGATGTATGACTATCCAGACGAGAAAGAATTTCCGAATTTTCGGCAGAACTTTGGCCCGCGCGGGGTCATTCATTCGTGGGCTAGCGATAAGGACGATGCCACCGAGGAGCCGCGCTGGGGCAAAGTCGGCAAACAGAAAATCAAGGACACCGGACCACTGAACGTCAAGCGCATGGAAACTTGCGACGAGGAGTTCGTCGCCGCGGCCAAAGACTTCATCAAGCGGCAGAACGACGCAGGCAAGCCGTTTTTCACCTGGGTCAACTTCACCCACATGCACTTGTACACGCACACGAAGAAGGAGAGCTTCGGACAGGCCGGCCGATGGCAGTCGCCTTATCACGATACGATGATTGATCACGACAAGAACGTGGGTCAACTGCTGGATTATCTCGATGAACTCGGCATCGCCGACAACACCTTTGTCATGTATTCGACCGACAACGGCCCGCACCGCAATTCCTGGCCGGATGCCGGTACGACCCCTTTTCGAAGCGAAAAGGACACCAATTGGGAAGGGGCGTTTCGCATTCCTCTGCTGGTCAAGTGGCCAGGCCAAATAAAGGCCGGCACGATTTCTAACGAGATTGTTCAGCACCACGATTGGTTCCCGACATTTCTCGCCATGGCCGGCGATCCCGACGTATGCGACAAACTAAAGCAGGGCTATCAAGCAATCGGCCGCACTTACAAGAATCACATTGACGGCTACAACCTTGTGCCCTATTTGACCGGCAAGGAGAAGAAGAGTCCGCGGCAACTGTTCATCTATCTGTCGGATGATGGCGACGTGCTGGGCCTGCGATTCGACAACTGGAAGTGCGTCTTCATTGAGCAGCGCTGCAGGGGCACACTGGCCATCTGGGGTGAACCGTTCACCAGGCTTCGACTACCCAAGCTGTTCAACTTACGCACTGACCCATTTGAGTTCGCCGACGTCACATCCAATACGTACTATGAGTGGTTCATTCGCCATTGCTACATCGTGTACCCAGCTCTTGCCATAGCGGCTAAGTGGGCTGACACATTTAAAGATTTCCCACCGATCCAAAAGCCCAACACTTTTACGCTTGACGATGCGCTGAAGTCGATGGCAACCGCTGCGGCGGGCGGCTAGCAGTCTCAGCACAGTTGACCGCGCCTGGCCGGTCAACTGTGCTGCGCGCGGAATAAGGCGAAGGCGCTGCAGTCCTTAACATGATAGCTGCAAGATTGTGCAATCGCCGCATGCACGCGTCTCTCGCGCGTGCGGCGCTTTCGCTCATCGCTGCACTGGGTGCTCTGTTGATGACGTCCATGATTGCGCGTGCTCAGACTTTGCCGGCGGCCGGGACGACAGCTGCCGACACACAGCCCTCGGCCGACGACAACGATGCATCGGCAGCCCCCAATTCAATCGAGCAAGGACAGACAACGCTACCGGATAGTTTCGATCACCGGCCGGTTCAGGCGCTGCTGCATGAATCGCGGCTTGTGGGCTTGCGCGATACGACCTTCAGTGTGCAATTGCGCTCGATGTATGAAAACATGCAAAACTTCGATGCGTCTACCAGCTTGGCCTGGGCCTTGGGCGGTTCCGCGGGATTCAAGACAGGCTACTTTTGGGATTTCGTCTCCCTGGGTGTAACCAGTTACACATCGCAGCGCCTATACGCGCCGCTGGATGAGTCCGGCACCAAGTTACTGCGCCCCGAGCAGCGATCCTACACCGTAGCGGGAGGAGAACTTTACGGTCAGTTTCGGCTGACCGATGAGATTGTGGCGATAGTCGGCCGAAAAGGCTTCGACACACCGTTTATCAATACCCAAGACTCGTTGATGACACCGAACACTTTTCAGGTGTATGCGGTTCAGGGGGTCGTTGGCGGCAGCGATACTTCATCGACTCTGCGCTTTGGGGCGGGATACGTCGATAAGATCAAGCAACGCAACTCCGAAGATTTTGTGTCCATGGCCAGCGCCGCGGGTGCACCCGCCGGAGTCGACCGGGGCGTCTACGTTGCCGGCGGAAACTATAAAGTCGGCCAGCTGTCCGTCGGCGTCGTGGACTATCACTGTCCAGACATCCTCAACATTGCCTTCACCGAAGTGAATTACGCCATTCCGCTCTCCGGCTCCCTGCGTCTTCAGCTGGCCGTCGAGTACACCGGCCAGCACAGTACCGGCGGAGATCTTCTAACCCGCTCCCCCTTCAGCGCCGATCAGTATGGATTGAAGGCCGAGCTGGTGATTGGCACGGCGCTGCTGACGATCGCCCGCACGTTCACGGCCGTCGGCACGTTGACAGCCACCGCGAATGGCGAAAGCGGCACGAGCATTCGCAACCCGTGGGGCGGGTATCCGGGCTATACCAGTGTGCAGATCCAGAATTTCTATCGTGCGGGCGAGGATGCGACGATGTTACGGGCCGCATACAATTTTCCAAAGTGGACGGGGCTGAGCGCGTACGGCCTATGGGTGCACGGTTCAACACCGGAGGTGGCCGGTCAATACGCCCAGAGCGAGTACGACGCCAATCTACAATGGAGCGCGCCGCCCGGCTCACTTAAGGGACTGAAGCTGGTCGCGCGCTATGGACATGTCTCACAAGCGGGACCTCGAGACCAACATCAAAACGATTTGCGCCTGATCCTCACTTACCAGTGGCGCTGATCGTCTCATGGGACTTTTGCCGTATTGACGCTCTGCATCGCGAGATCCCACGTACAATCATTTATCAAATTGGAAGCGCAAGGAGATCCATTATGCACATTCGTCCGTATTTGAGACCGGCCGCTCTCGGATCGATGTCTTCGATCGTCTTGACCGCAGCCCTCGGCTTGACATCCGTGCTGAGGCCGGCAATCTGTCTCGCTGTGGATGCCCCGCCGATGATGGACGAGAAGTTCCCCGATCTCGCAGCCAGCATCAAAATGCTTCGGGCGGAAGTGGGTCAGGATCGGCGCGACATCGTCGCAGCCAGCATGCTGTTGACCAAATCAGAGGGCGAGATATTCTGGCCGCTCTACGATCAGTACCGCGCGGAACAGCATCAGTTGGGCGATCGGAAAGTGAAGTTGATTACGACATTTATCGCCAAGCGCGAGACGCTGAGCGACGAAGATGCCGGCAGACTGACGCATGAGGCGCTCTTGATCGAAAAGAGCAAAGTGGCCATCAAGGAAGATTACGTATCAAAAATGACCAAGGTCCTCCCCCAACGAATTGTGGCGCGCTTCTTCCAGATCGACAACAAACTCGACGCCGTGGTGGATGTGGCGGTGGCCAGCCGTGTGCCCTTGATTTAGTGAAAGTGCCCTTGATTCAGTGAAGCTGACCTCTTTGGCGACGCGGTCCCAAGGCCGAGAGAGTGTTTTCTTGCGCGCCTATCTCACCGACCTATTTTACCGAGTAGTTGCGCGATTCCAGACACGCGGTCATGGCGCGCTTAAACGTATTGATTTGCTGCTGTTGTCCGGCGGCGGCCTGTTCTGCCGCCTGTTGTTGAGCCTTTGCATTTGCCTGATTTTGCGCACGTACGCCATGAAGTAATCCGACCGTCGCGCCAATGGCGGCCCCTTTTCCTGCATCTCCCGCAATGGCGCCAATCGCCGCGCCGCCTGCGGCGCCCCCGACGGTCCCTCTCACACCTCCGCCGGTCGACTGAGCCACTTGCACGTTGGTCGGATGTGGATGCGCCGGATCGACACCGGATGCCTGCTTTGCAGCGCCGTAGCATGAAATCTCATCCTGCTGCTGCACTTGCGCCGTCTGTTCCTTTTGTGGAAATACGAATAAGCCGACGCTCTGCGCGGGAGTTGTCAGGCCGTTGGAGGATGGCGGTGCTTGCGCACCGGCATATCCGGAAGCTGCGAGCAAAATTGCAAGTTCGACGAGCCCACCGAATAGATTGAATTTACTCATCCCGCACTCCTGAAGACGATGGCATCTCGACCGGTTCACCGCGCTCTTGCTCGGCTATTAAGGTTCGTTGCGCATGTCACGGCAATATGGCTAAGGTGCAATACCGGCCGATCGGGTGTGGCGCTAGCATCGGGCAAAGAATCGACCAGGATGAACCGTCGTGACAAACACCCGCCTCCTCGTTCCATTCGTCTCGGCCCTGCTGCTATTTGCGGGAGTAGTCCACGCCGACGATTTCAGCGATACGGTGACTTTGTTTAGAAACGCGGGCCAAAGCGGCACGTTTTTCAAGAATAGCTATGCTTACGCGGTTTTTCCCACCATCGGCGAGGCCGGATTCATCGTCGGTGGTGCCGGAGGCAAGGGCCGAGTCTTCGAGCGCGGCAAATATGTCGGCGACTCGACGATGGCGCAAGTTAGCCTGGGCTTTCAGGCCGGCGGTAAGGCCTTCAGTGAAATTATCTTCTTTCAGGATAAGCGCTCGCTGGATGAGTTCCGCTCAGGAGAGTTCGGGTTTTCCGCAGGTGTCAGTGCGATTGCCATAACCGCGGGAGCCTCGGCGAGCGCCGGGACTGCCGGCGCGACGTCCGGGATCAGTGGCGGAAAGAAGGACGCCGACACCGCAAGCGCGGGCTACCAGAAGGGCATGATTGTGTTCACCATCGCGAAAGGCGGCCTCATGTACACCGCCACGGTTGCAGGTCAAAAATTTAGCTACACACCGCGCTAGGTCCTTCATACGACACGACAGCCGTGAAGGCCATCGAATTCGCAGCCACGCGCCGCGCGCTCGCGGCCTGGAGGATTTCGATCGCCTTTGGCTGCAATACCGGCTCGAAGGTCGCAACCGCGCTGTAAATGCAACCATCGACGTCCGTCTCAGGATCCCTTTGCATTGCGACTCTCCGGCATTTGAGCGGACCTCGCCGAATTCAGCCGCGGGAGACTAGCTGACAGCGGATGGCGCACCTCTTGGACCAAGGTCTCATACAGCCCCGGACGCGGCAGCTGCTTCCTTTGAGCCGGACGAGCATGCCATGCGACCTACGGCCCATGGCTCGAACACGACGCGGTCGTTACGCTTCGCGCAGATTGACAGGCATCAGCATGCATCTTCAGAAAATTGGATGTTTGCTCCGCGGAGCGCTAGGCCCGTTGATTGCAGCTGCCGCCTTCTCAATCTCTCCTCATTCCTTACACGCTCAGTCCATGGAGCCGCTCAGCTACACGAACGCGCCCATCGGCCTCAACTTTCTCATCGCAGGTTATGGCTACCAAACGGGGAATGTCCTCGTCGACCCCTCGTTGCCATTAAAAAACGTCAAGGCCACGGTCGACACGGCTTTCCTTGCCTACAGTCGCATCCTGGATTTTTGGGGTCAGTCGGGAAGTGTCGCGTTGGCCGTTCCCTACGCGTGGCTGTCGGCATCAGGAGACGTCTTTGAACAACATATGACTGTCGATCGCGCCGGTCTTTCCGATCTGACGCTGAGGCTGTCCGTCAATCTGTACGGCGCGCCGGCGCTCACCTTGAAGGATTTTTCCGGTTACCATCAAGACACTATCATGGGTCTGTCGCTGCAAGTCACCGCACCCAGCGGCCAATATATCCCCTCGAAGTTGGTCAACATCGGCACAAACCGTTGGTCCATCAAGCCGGAGCTGGGGATCTCCAAGGCGGTCTCACCCTGGACCTTCGAGGCAGCCGCTGGAGTGACGTTCTTCACCGACAACCAGGAGTATTTTGGCGCCAATACTCGTCATCAAAACCCGTTGTTCTCCGTGCAGGGGCATTTTATCTACAACTTCAACCGCAAAATGTGGGCTGCCCTGGACGCGACCTACTACACGGGCGGCCGCACCTCCTTGAATGGCAATGCCGACAATGACCTGCAGAGCAATTCGCGCTGGGGAGGAACGTACGCCTACTCTCTGGCGCGGCAGAATTCGATCAAGATTTACTTTAGTTCGGGCGTGGTAGCGCGGACCGGATCGGAATTTAGAATATACGGAATCGGATGGCAGTACCGCTGGGGTGGAGGCCTGTGACGTTAGTACCCTAAAGGCGAATGGCATTGACAGCCGCGTTGCGGGACGCTGGGGTCATCCAAAAGTACCAGAACTCCCCCTGCGAGCAAATGTGGGAACAACGGGGTGCGCATGCTCCGCCGAGCTTGGAGGAACAACGTGTAATTGGCGTTCTGTGCAGCGATCCGCAAATGCGCGCCGCCTTCGTAAATATGGTCGCACCGCCCATCGCAAACAAAATGTTCGACTGCGGAATGATCCCCTAAGGTCCCATTTGCGCGAGCGCTGCCCGCAGCGGCGCGCTCGAGACTTCGATCCAGCCTCCGTAGGGTTGATTCATCTGCAGAATCAACAATATCGCTCCCGCGACCGACAGGGAGCCGATGAATAGGGCCGCTACCACGGTCGCGTTGTAGTGCGCGATCAGGCCGAAGCCGAAAAACAGAATGGTCATCCATGACACCAGAATAAAAAGGAAGGCCCAAGACAGTGAGCCCTGTGATTGGGCGATCAGAAGATGCCGGGTCTCTCCGATGGATCCAAGGAGCTCGAGAGCGCGATTTTGACCCACTCGCTCGAGCTCGGACCGCGGCGAAAGACCACCGACATTTTCAATCAGCTTCTCCATTTCCTGTTGCGCCGCTATCGCGGGGTAATTCCCCTTCGGCACACGATCTGTCGGCCAAATACGCGCGATGTCCTCGACGAGAATTCTCCGAAGCTGATCTCGTTCCCCAGCTGCCTCCGGTCCAAAATGCACCAGAATTCGATTGAGTTGATAGATGTGAACGCCGAGCTGCTGCAACTCGGCATCTTGCGCATCGTAGGCGGAATGCGACGAGGATATTAACAGCCCGAGCACGAGAGCAGTTAGTGTGGCCATCAGGCCGAGCACCAGCTTCACGACCTCCCTGGAGTCGCCCTCTACGTGATGTCGTGGCAAGTGCTCCCGAAGGCACACGGCCAGGAGCGCCGCTCCGAAAGTGCACCCAAACACCGTCAGGGTCACAAGCGTGGAATTCAAACTTCGCTCCAGTTGCAATGCAGGGCCATGGAACCGGTGGAATTGTACTGTTGCCACGCAAGTCGTTGCGGAACTTTGGCCATATAGGTGATGGGCCCAAAGCCCAATGGCGCGTCGTGCCGAATCCCCCCATGATCGTAGTCCGCGCGCTGTGATCGCGTTTTGGAAGCATCATGACCAGGCTGCGCTTTTCCTTGATCGTCGCCTTGGCAGCGCTGCTCCCTAGCGCCCTTGGATTCATCTTTCCGCGCACCGCGGATGTTTTCGCGCAGGCGGATTAATTCCCTGATGACCTCACGTCTTGGGCCACCGGGCATTCAAGAGGATTTGTTCATTGTCGACGAATTCAACGATTGACCCGATTCCCGGACCGACATTTGCAAGCGCCGAAAAGAAGGCCGCGACGCTGAGCGAACTCGCCCCGCGCGACATCACTTCCAGTGAGATGCTCTCGCTCGTGCAAGCCCTGGTTCGGCCATACACAGGATGGCTGGCCATTGTATTCGTCGCGATGCTGATCGAAACTGCGATGAGCCTCGCGTCTCCGTGGCCGCTGAAAATTGTCATCGACAGCGTATTGGGTTCCCGCCCCCTGCCCGATTGGTTGCATGGCCTGCAGCACTGGTCAATCGGCGACAGCAAATTGGCGCTGGCATTGCTCGCCGGGATCGGCGTCGCCCTGATCGCGTTAATCAGCGCCATTGCGACCTACATCGATAACTACTACACCGAAAGCGTCGGTCAATGGGTGGCAAATGACTTGCGCATCCGCATATACGATCATCTGCAGCGCCTCTCGCTGTCGTACTTCGACAAGCAGCAGACCGGCACTATGCTATCCACAATCACCAGCGATGTGGCAACAATCCAGAATTTTGCCTCCTCCAATACCTTGAGTCTCTTGGTCGATGTATTGACGATCATTGGTGTGCTCGGCCTGATGTTCTGGCTAAATTGGGATTTTGCCTTGATCGCGGTCGCCGTGACGCCATTTCTGCTGTTGTTTGTCAGCAGGTTCAAGAAGGCAGTCAAGAAGGCAACGCACGACGTTCGATTACATCAGGCCGATATCGTCAGCGTCGTCCAAGAGGGTCTCGAATCCGTCCGCGTCGTCAAAGCTTACGGCCGCGAAGGCCTCGAAGACACGCGCCTGAGCGACGTCAGCCGCGCGACAGTCGATGCCGCGCTCAAGGCGCGGCGTGTCAAGTCCCTGCTTTCCCCGATAGTTGCCATCGTCGTTGCGCTCTGCACCGCGGTAGTTTTGTGGCGCGGCGCTTCGCTCATTCTTCGGGACGCAATGACGGTGGGCGCATTAACGGTGTTTTTGGCCTATTTGAACAAATTTTTCAAGCCGGTCCAGGATCTGGCGAAAAACACCAATGCAATCGCCCAAGCGACCGTGGCACTCGAGCGCATCAAGCGCATTCTGGACACCGACGATGTCATCAAGGACCGCGCCAATGCACAAACGCTGGAAAATGCGCGGGGGCAAATTGCGTTCGACCAGGTCGCCTTCGGCTATGAATTGGGCAGGCCAGTCCTTAAGGGCGTCAATTTTGTCATTGAGGCGGGGCAAAAACTCGGTGTCGTCGGCACGACCGGAGGAGGCAAATCCACGGTTGTGGGTCTGATTCCGCGTTTTTACGATGCCGACGGGGGCCGCGTGCTCATCGATGGCGTCGATGTCTCGGCATACACGAAAGAATCGCTGCGCAAGCAAATTGGCTTCGTTCTGCAGGATACCGTTCTTTTCCATGGAAGCATTAAATCCAATATCGCCTATGGCCGCGTTGGCGCTTCGGACGCAGAGATCATCGAGGCGGCCAAGCTTGCCAACGCACACGACTTCATCAGTGCCATGCCGCATGGCTATGACACGCTGGTAGGTGAGCGGGGCCTGACGGTATCGGGTGGGCAGCGGCAACGCATCGGTATCGCGCGCGCGATTATTCGCAACTCGCCCATTTTGATCCTCGACGAGCCGACAGCTGCGCTGGACACGGAATCCGAGCGGCTGGTCATGGAAGGGCTCTCCAAACTGATGAAGGGCCGCACAGTGATAACCATAGCCCACAGGCTGAGCACCATCCGCGATTCCGACAAAATTATCGTCCTCGACGGCGGTGTCGTCGCTGAGCAGGGCACGCACGACGAATTGCTGGCCCTAAAAGGGATCTACAGCGAATTGCATCGCGTCCAGTACGAAAACACCCCGTCGGGCGCGCCCCCTTAGTTTCCTACCTGACATTACGATCCGCACCATGACACATTCTCTGATAGTACTTCCCGATGACACGGCCAAGCCGATTCTCGAAGCCGTCGCCGCGGCGAAAACATCGTTGCAAATACGGATGTTCCTTTTCACAGACCCCGGATTGCTGGACGCCGTGGTCGCCGCCAAACGGCGCGGCGTGACGGTACGCGTGATGCTCAACCCCGCGCGGCGCGGCGGCGAGAGTGAAAATGACGATACCAAGAAACAATTGGCACACGCGGGCATCGAAGTGATCGACAGCAATCCGGCCTTCGACCTCACGCATCAAAAGTCGATGGTCATCGACCAAACCGTGGGTTTTGTCGAATCCTTCAACTGGGAAACTCGCGATCTGACGGTGACGCGCGACTATGCCGTCGTTACCACGCATAAAGTGGAAGTCGATGAAATGAACGCGTGCTTCGAGGCGGATTGGAACCGCAAGCGGTTCGATCCTGGAGCGGATTCGCGGCTCATTTGGTGCCCCAACAACGGCCGCGAGCGGATCGCGCAATTCATTGACTCGGCGAACCACACCCTGTGGCTGCAGAACGAGCGCTACCAGGACACGGTCATCATCGAACGCCTGGTTCGCGCCGCCGCGCGCGGCGTCAAATTGCACATCCTCGCACGCCCACCGCACACACTAAAAAAGGATAAGTTGGTCGAGGGAGTGGGAGGTCTGCGAATCATGCACGACGTGGGTGCGAAGATACATACTCTAAAGAAACTCAAATTGCACGCGAAAATGATCCTGGCGGACGACAAGCGGGCGATTGTCGGCTCCATCAATCTGTCGCCGGGAAGCTTTGACGGACGGCGCGAATTGGCTATCGAGACCGATGCCGCGCATGTCGTCAAGCGACTCAACAAGGCTGCACGGGCCGACTGGACGAATTCGAGCAAACTCGACCTGACGGATGCTGGGCTGTTGCGTGACCTCAGTAAGCGGTCAGAAACCGCGGACGGCGCAGAGTTGCTGGCGGTCAAGGCCGGCAAAGGCGCCAAGAAGGGACATTCCAAACACGATGCGCGCAGCTAGGCGACCTGGCGATGCGTGTTTGCCGGCGCGCAGCAAAGTGCCCCGCGGTGGAGCGGCGTCATCCGAACATCGCCTACCCTTGTTAGACCAAAGCCCAGTGTCGGGCGGCCTCGCAACACCGTAACGTCCGGCGAGAATTACAGGAAACTCGCCCAATGGAACTTGATCCAGTCTTCCTGTCGCGCATCCAGTTCGGATTCGTCATCAGCTTTCACATTATTTTCCCTGCATTCACGATCGGATTGGGTGCCTGGCTGACGACGCTCGAAGGCGTGAGGCTCCTCACCGGAAATGCCATCTACCGGCGAGTGTTCGACTTTTGGATCAAAATCTTTGCATTGTCGTTCGGAATGGGCGTGGTGACCGGCATCGTCATGGCGTTCCAGTTCGGCACGAACTGGGGCGTGCTGTCGGAAAAGACCGGCGCGATCCAGGGGCCTTTGCTCGGCTATGAATCGTTCACCGCGTTTATGCTGGAAGCAAGCTTTTTCGGCGTGATGCTCCTTGGTCGCAACCGCGTGTCTCCGCGCTTCTATTTCTTCGCCTGTTGCATGGTCTCGCTGGGCACGATGTTTTCTTCATTTTGGATTCTCGTCAATAACAGCTGGATGCAAGTTCCGACTGGACACGAGATCGTGAACGGTAAGATCATTCCTGCGGATTGGTGGGCCATCACCACGGGCGAGGTGCTGCGGGTGCGCTGGCCGCACATGCTGCTGGCCGCATTCTTGACCACGGGCATGTGTGTGGCCGCAACCGGCGCCTGGTACACGCTGCGTGGCATACACCGCGCCGAGGCGCGCGTGATGCTGAATTGGGGTCTGGCCTTTGTGGCGCTGGTCATTCCGATCCAGCTTTTTTTCGGGCACCTGACCGGCGAGTACGTGCTCAAGTACCAACCGGCCAAGTTTGCCGCCATCGAGGCACGCTGGAAGACCGAACAGCCCGCCGCGGAGACTTTGATAGCCATCCCGGACAGCAAGGCAGAGAAAAATCTGTTCGCGATCTCGGTACCAAAACTCGGTAGTTTGATTGCGTCGGGCAACTGGACGGCGCGCGAGGTGGGGCTCGAGGAATTTCCGCCCGAGGACCGCCCACCCGTGCTCATCCCGTTTTTCGGCTTTCGGATCATGGCCGGCATGGGATTTCTCATGTTGGCTATTTCGTGGCTGGGAAATTTGCTCCGCTGGCGCGGTAAGCTCGAAACGGCGCGCTGGTTTCTTTGGGGTACATTTCTTGCGTTTCCCTCAGGCTTCATCGCGATTCTGACCGGCTGGTATACCGCCGAGGTCGGACGCCAACCTTGGGTCGTGTATGGTCTCTTGCGTACCAAAGACGCGGTGACACCCTCATTGACTTCCGGCGATGTGCTGTTCTCTTTGAGCGGTTATATCTTGGTGTACGCCGTATTTATCGCATTCGGCACGTACTACATTTACAAGTTGCTGCGCGCCGGCCCGGTCGGTCCTGCCACGGCAATCCCGAACGCCACACCCAGTCGGCCCCTCGCATTCGCCGACGACGCAGCTACCGCGACGGGCAGCCAAGTGCCGGTTAAAAATTAAACATGCAGCCATCCAATCTCGCCATATTCTGGGCCTGCGTCATTGCCCTCTCCATTCTCATCTACGTCATCCTTGATGGCTTCGATCTTGGGGTCGGAATTCTGTTCGGCCTGACGCGTGACCGGGACCATCGATCCGCGATGCTGGACAGCATCGCACCTTTTTGGGATGGCAATGAGACATGGCTTGTGATCATCGGTGCAAGCCTGTTTGCCGCCTTCCCGGTCGTCTATGCGGTATTTCTGGGCGCGTTCTACATTCCCGTGCTGCTGCTGCTGTTCGGCCTGATATTTCGGGGCATTGCTTTTGAATTTCGCGGCCGCACGGTGCGTTTCCAGTGGTTGTGGGATTGGGGCTTTTCCATAGGATCCACCGTGGTCGCCTTCGTTCAAGGTGCGGCGATAGGTGCGATGATGCGCGGAATCCCGGTTGCAAACGGCCAGTTCGCGGGAAACGCGTTCGATTGGGTGCATCCCTTCCCGATTCTCACGGGCATTGGCCTGGTACTCGGCTATGCGTTGCTGGGTGCAGGCTGGATCGTTTTTAAGAGTGAAGGACCCCTGCGAGAGTGGACTTACGCCCGCATACCCTGGCTCGCGCTGGGTGTGTTCGTCGTGCTGGGCGTCGCTTTCGCGGTCGCCATGACAGTCGATGTCGGCGCAATTTCCCAGGGCATCATGCCGGAGCGCCGCTGGGGTCTTGTCTTCCCGGTCATTGGCGTCGCGGCGCTGCTCTGGGTCATTGGCGGCGTGCGTACCAGGCGCGATGGCGTTCCATTTGCGATGACAACCGTGTTCTTCATGGCATCGTACCTCACGCTCGGCGTGATCTTCTGGCCGTTCATGGTTCCCTATTCGGTTACCATCGCCAGTGCCGCGGCACCCGATGCCTCCCTCGGATTTATTTTTTGGGGCGGTGTGATTGTCCTACCCATGATCCTGGTTTACACACTCGGTGTGTATCGGGTATTCAAGGGGAAAGCACAGCGCGGATACCGTTGAGGACAGGCATGGCGCCCTAATGAACGGCGCGAAGCGACTGGACGTCGAGTGACGGTCAGCGCGGATCTCGATCGCGAGTGTTCAGGGACTCGCCGCGGCGCCGTCCACACCCAGGATGGCGACTTTGGCGGTCACGATCTTCACCGGCCACGCCAGCATGGTAAAACCATAGGCCACGGCAATCCTTTGCACATCGTTCGTCCTATAAGTAATGACCCCGCCGCCAATCGCACCGCCTAGTTGCTGACCGAACAGTTTCCGTCCGCTGTTGGCGTCCAGCGCATAGAAGTTGCCGCCCACATCGCCGAAGAACACCACTCCTCCGGCCGTCGGAGTGATGCCCGCGACGATCGGATAGTTGGACCTCAACCGCCACTTCCACACGCCCGTATCGGCGTCGACCGCGTAGACCCAACCGCCCCACCCACCGTCGGCCCGGCGCGCCGGATCTCCAAACATATTGAATGGGTTTAACGCATGCATTCCCGTCCAAGGCTGCCCCATTCCCATGCCTCGCAGTTGCTTGTCGTCCTGCACGGTCACTGAGTAGCACCAATCGACTTGCCCCACCAGAATTAGATTGGTCTGCCGCACATAGGCCGGGCTATTCCATTCGTCGCCACCCACCGGGCCTGGACAAAAATGAATCGACTGGCCGGGTGTGAACGCAACATCGGCATTCTCTATCTTGTTTACCGGCACGCGATAGAGCTGCTGGTTAGTGGCGAGATCGTAACCGTAGAGGTGTCCGTCCTTGGGTGCCACGGCCATTAGCTGCTTGCCGCCCATGGTCTGAATAAGAATCGGCGGGTTGGAAACGTCCCAGTCGTGCCAATCATGCGGCACCAATTTGAAATGGTTCTTGTAGTCTCCGGTTTTGGAGTCGAGGACGATTACCGAGTCGCTGTAGAGATTCTGACCTGCCCGTGCATTGGCTCCATCGAGGCCACCTTGGACAAAGTCAGGCGCCGGATTGCCGCCCGGAACGTACAACTGACCCGTTTGGGTATCCAGCGTGTAGGAGGTCCAGGTCCCGCTGCCGCTCACGGGAATGCCCGAGACGTTTTTCCACGTTGACATGTCCAGCGGACTCTTGCCTTCCGGGCCACGCGGTGCATCGCCCTCCGTTTTCGGTGCCAGATAAAATTCCCAGACGATTTTGCCCGTCTTTGCCTCGAGAGCATACATATGGCCTTTGCCGCCCTTAAAGTCACCGCCCGAGTTGCCGACGAAGACCAGGCCGTCGTACGCGATCGGCGCTGATGGTACGGACTCGCCGAGTTTCATTTCCGCGATCGTGGTTTCCCACAAGCGTTTGCCGGTTTTGAAGTCATAGCCGAGCACGCGCCCATCCTGCGTGCCGCGGAATAGCATTCCGTCCAAGTACGCGGCGCCGCGGTTCGAAGGCAGCAGGCTCGGTGGGTATTTCTCATGCGTGCGCCAGTTCTCGGCGCATGTGGCGGGATTCAAGGAGAAAATGTCGAATTCCGTCGTGCCGATCAACGCGCCCTCCACCATGATCAGACCTGACTCAAATGCCGCCAGTTGATGGGTGTCATAGATGCACAAAACTTTCAGCTGGGCGACATTTACGGTATTGATTTGCTTCAGTTGCGAGAATCGCCGCGAAGTCACCGTTCGATTGTAACTTGGCCAGTCCGCACTCGCCGCCTCCGGCGATTCCGCGTCCGCCACCGCCGCGCTCGGCGTGGGTGCTTGGTATTCGGCATTCGTTTCAGTGCTGGTGGTGCCGGCCGGGGAGTTCAACGTAATAAAGAAGTTGCGCGACAAGCCTCCGATGGTGGACACCTGAACAGGAAAGGTCAGGTACAAAAGGCCCGCGATAAGTCCACCGCCCACAACGAGAGCGCCGCCGATAATGAGCAGTTTTTTTTTCATGTTTTGGTCCAGATTGATGCTTGCTTTCGGCGCGAAGCGAGAACACGGAGCTGCAAAGCCTAGGCCGAGGCAGTTTGGTCCAGCTATTGGACCTTGATCCATTACGTGCCGGGTCCACGAATCGTCACAACAAAAAGACCAACGCTGCGGGAGCGAGGTTGCTCGACCCAGTCCTAGCCTAGCAGGCGAGCTTTTAGCGAATCATAGATGGGCTCATTGCCGAACAGGGTGGGCAGGAGCATGGCGGCGAAACACGCTCCCAGCATCGGCAGCAGCAAGGCGAAGCTGTTCGTCATCTCGATAATCAGGATGATGCCTGTCAGCGGGGCTCGAACGATGGCCGTTAGTAACGCCGCCATACCGACGACAGCGAACGACTTTGGATCGACGTCGATTGCCGGGAAACAATGCTGCCAAACCGTGGCATAGAGCCAGCCGCTCTGTGCCCCGAGAACCAGCATGGGCGCGAATAACCCGCCGGGTGTTTGCGCGGCGTAAGATAGCGGCCCCAGCGCAAAGCGCAACAGAAATACCGCCGGCACGGCCGATAGCGTCACTACGCCGACCAGGACACTTTGCGTGATTGCATCGCCGCCGCCGACGAGGTCGGGACGAAACCAAGCGATGGCACCCACCAGTGCACCGATGCCCGTCGGAAAAATCATCGCATTCCGAGCGCGCAATCGATCCGCCCACGCAAGAGTCTTGAGCAAAAGTCGGTTGTAGGCAATTCCCAGTGCACCGGCCAGGATGCCGAGACCGAGATAGAGCGGCAGCGATCCGAAAGCCGGATACGCCGGCGCAGCGATGTGAAATATCGGCCCCTGACCTAGGAATAATCGACTCACCGCAATCGCACTGGCGGACGCGGCGAACGTCGCGATGGTGACGCGGGTATCGAATCGGCGCATCAGCTCTTCGAGCACAAAAACCGCACCGGCGATCGGCGCATTGAACGCCGTCGCCAGACCTGCGCCGGCGCCGGCGGCCATGAGCACCAGAGAGTCTGCCCAGGTACGTCTCAGGAATCTGCCGATCCAAAATGCGGCATCCGCTCCCATCTGCACGCAGGGACCTTCACGCCCCAAAACCAAGCCCGCGCCGATTGCCAGGGTGCCGCCGACAAACTTCACCAGGATTAGGCCTCTCCTGGCCGGCGGCAAGTCTCCGGACAATACAGCCTCCACCTGTGGAATGCCGCTGCCTGATGCAAATTTTGAATACAGCCGAACCCAACGCGCTGCGAAGACCGTGGCGCCGGCGCAAACTGCAACAAGGACAAGACAGCCAGCGCCAGATCTGCCGTGCGCCCATGCGGTCAGCGTGTCCTTCCAACGTGTGGCCTGCTCAAGAGATCGGATAAACCCCGATCCCAGTAAGGCCGCGACACCACCGACGAGTACCGCCACTCCCGCCAGTGCAAGCAGACCGCCCTCTTCTCCCGAGTCCGCCCCGGCGGGCGCCTGAGTTTGCATTAGTGGCGCAAACTCGGCGGATCGCCACGTTTACGCTAAACCTGTTTCCAGTTTATCGACGCCGAACTGCCGCCTTGTGTAGGTTGGATCGAGACTCCGACGCGCGCGCCAAGCTGCACCAGCTCTGCGACTGAGCGTGCCATCATCTTCGACATCACGCGCGCCCGGTGGACCTTCACCGTCTTTTCGCCGGTACCAAGATCCGCCGCGATTTGCTTGTTGAGCCGGCCCCGGATCACCTGCCCCATTACCTGCAGTTCCCTTGGCGTGAGTATTTCAAGCCGTTGTTGTATGGTATTGCGAATCGATCGCTCGAGCCGCTGCTCCTCATCACGGCGCAGTGCCTGTTCAACAGCGGCAAAGAGCTTCACGTCATCGACCGGCTTGGTGAGAAAATCTACCGCTCCCAACTTCATCGCCTCCACGCTGGTTTGAACGTCGCCCATACCCGTTAAAAAGACGATGGGCCGCGCAGATCGGGAACACGTGAGTGCGCGCTGCAACTCGAGCCCGTTAAGATCGGGCATGCAGACATCCAGCAGCAGGCAGCCGGCCGCCTCGGCATCCTGCTCCTCGAGGAAACATTGCGCGGATTCGAATGCACGCGCGTTATACCCTGCGGCGGACAAGAGGCGCGACAATCCGACGCGCACCTCGCGGGCATCATCAACTATAAACACCGTTCGCACTGTACCGTTCATGGCTTTGTGTCCCTGTCATTATTGGTAATGTGAAGTGAAATGCCGCGCCGCGGTCGGATCTGTTGGTCGCCCACAGCCGTCCACCGTGCGCCTCGATAATGGAGTGGCTGATGGCGAGTCCCAGACCCAGTCCACCAACCTTTGTACTGAAGAAGGGGTCAAAGACCCGCTCAAGTTGTTCAACGTCGATACCACTGCCACAATCGAGAACTGAAATGAGAACTGCACTATCGTTGCCATCGAGATCAACGACTATCTCTACGCGGCGATCGCGTGCCGGGTTGGCGATCATCGATTCACACGCATTGAGAACCAAATTCAATAGGACCTGCTGGAGTTCAACCCGGTCGCCCTTCACCCAGGGGATACCTTCCGCGATTCGCGTATTAACTTGCACATTGCGCTCGCGCAGCGTACCGCGAGCGAGCGCCAAAACATCTCCCACCAAATCCCGGATAGCCAAATGGTCGAATTGCGTTTCGCCGCGAATCAACAGCGCGCGAAGACGTTGAATGATTTGTCCCGCATTCTTATCGTCATTCACGATCTCCTGAAGAATCTCGCGCAGTTCCTCGACGTTGAACGAGACGGATTTTGTCAACAGTTGCGCCGAGTGTGCGTTGCACAGGATCGCGGTCAGGGGCTGTTGCAGCTCGTGAGCGAGGGCGCCCGAAAGCTCTCCGAGTAGCGCCACTCGGCTAAGGTGCGTCAGCTTCTCCTGCAACTTGAGTAGATCCTGCGCCGTCCGCTTGCGCTGAGAATCATCGATGACATAGCCTGCCACTCTGCTGAGCACGCCCTTCGGCCCGAAGTAGGCGCAGGCCTTCGTGGTTATCCAGCGAATCTCCCCGCGCGGCCCCGCGACGCGTAGCTCCATTTCGATGGTATTCGGACGCGGCGTCGAGTTGATCGCTTCAAGAACTTTTGGGCGATCGTCCGGATGAATCGCCGCCAGCAGTGACTGCCCGGTCAGGAAAGCATCTTCGCTGAGCCCCAAAATGGTGCGCGAATGCCGGCTCACCCAAGCGGCGTCGCTGCCGGCGTCCCAACTCCAAAAACCGAAACTGCTCATGGAAGAGATTAGCGACAGACGCTCTTCGCTCTGCGCGGCTTCATTCTCCGCTCGAGTGCGCCGCCGTGCGCCGCCGAACAGAAATACAATCAAAGCCACTTGGACGACTTCCAGCAGCAGGGCGAACCAAAAGGTGCTTTGCGGGATGGAAATCATTGCTTCCACTACCGTCGCCGTTTCGCATTCGGAAGCCGATCGTACTGCGCCCACGCTAGGGTTCGATTGATCATGTCAGCGACTCTATCGACTCTATTACGTCCCTATGACTCAAGCGGCGCGTCCCTGGCAAACAGAGCGCACACGCCCCCTTCCGCTCCGCGGCATCCCACTTTCTCTAAAGTGCGAGCCGAAAGGGCGCTTTTCTGTGCGTTACCACACATAAGGCCAAATCTGCTCCACTCCCGTTTTTGATAACTTACAGCATTAACCCCGCGATTCAACGTTCTATCGCCACCCGCAGCATTGGACCTTGGTCTCATGGTTGCCGGCGCCGAAAGCAGTAGCCTGACCACAACAATCTACACCTCCAACGGGCTGTAGATTGGCGTTGCGAGAACTTTTCTCCCCTGTTTGTTTTGTTCTCCAGCCGACTCGGCTATCCGGCGCCAGGTGCGTCGGGTAGCCGCTTTTTTTCCCCGCGACCGGTTCGTTCTTGCGGTGATTTCCCTATGTGCGATTCCGCACATAACTCAGCAATTAATTTATACTAGGCGGCATCGCACTGATCGGGATAGCAGGGATGTCTAGCATCTTGCGAGATTCCAGTCAGCCAGAGGACAATGAGCTGCTCGCGGCATTGCACCCGGCCGAGCGCGCGCGCATCTACCCATACCTGCAGCGAGTCGCGATGCCGCTCGGCATGGTCCTGTACGAGCCCAGCGACGTTTTACGTCACGTCTATTTTCCCGTCGACTGTATCGTCTCGCTGCTTTACATGATGGAGAATGGCGATTCAGCCGAGATCTCGCTGGTGGGCAACGAAGGCCTGGTCGGGGTTGCGCTGTTTATGGGCGGTGAATCCACTCCGAGTCGCGCGATCGTACAGAGCGGTGGCTGTGCTTATCGGCTGACCGCGCGGCGGCTCAAAGATGAATTTCGCCGACAGGGTCAAATGCAACTGCTGCTGCTGCGGTATACGCAGAGCTTACTGACGCAAATGGCTCAGACCGCTGTGTGCAACCGGCTTCATTCCGTGGACCAGCAGCTATGCCGCTGGCTGCTGCACTCGCTCGACAGGCTTCCCTCCAACCGGTTGTCAATGACCCAGGAGTTGATTGCGAATATGTTGGGGGTGCGCCGTGAAGGCGTCACAATCGCGGCTGCCAAACTGCAAAAGCTGGGTGTGATTCGCTATAGCCGCGGAGTCGTGACGATATTGGATCGGCAACATCTGGAACAGTTGAGCTGCGAGTGCTACGCGGTGGTCAAAAGAGAGACCGACCGCCTGCGGCCAAAGCTCACCTCAAACCGCTGATTTTGAGATTCAGCACCTGGCCCCTAAGGCCAATTTACGCGACTGACGCGCCGCCACAGACTTCAGCGCACGATGGGATCGCGGTATAAATTGAGTGATCCCCACACTTGTAATGGGAGGAGTCGTATGCGCTCGTTCAACCGGCTGCCTTCTGCCCTTGCATATTGTCTCCTCGCCTCCGCGAGCGTTGCTGCTTTCGCACAGGACGCCTTTATGATCACTATCAGAAACGATACGTCCGACAATTTATTGGTGACGGTTTATGACCAAAGTACACCTCCGGCACGAGTGGTTATTTCCAGAAGGCCGCTGTACGGTAACGCATCGATAGCGGTTTTAGTCGGTGAGGACAATTCCGGGAAAGGACACTTGTATTGGTCTGCGATGAGTCTGGATAGCGACATGCGAATGTGCGGGCACAATGACAATCCCAATCTCAATGATGGAGATACCGTGAAGGTATATGCGGATAGCGACTGTACTGAATAGCCGGCTCGATGAAGGATCACCGGCACACCTATGCCGGATCGAGATTTCACTTGGTCTTTGCACGCACCTCGCGCGGAGTCTTACCCGACCAACGCTTGAACGCATGGGAAAACGCGCTCACTTCCTGATAGCCCAGCAGCCAAGCGATGCGGGAAACGGATAAATGCCGGTCTGACAGGTATTGCCTGGCGAGATCGCCCCTCAAGCCCTCGAGTACCTGCGAAAACGTCACGCCTTCCGTCGCAAGCCGCCGTCCTAAAGTTCGCTGACTCATGCCGAGTCGCGCGGCGACTTGCGAAGCGCGCACGGTTCCATGGGGCAACAGGGGTGCAATCGCATTGACCACGGCTACCCGGTACGCGCGGGGATGCAATCGTCGATGAGCAAGGGCTTGCTCGCAATTCTTGATTAAAAGCGCGTTCAGGTATGGATCGGCGCTGGTCACCGGCATGTCCGTGGCCCCCGCAAAGGTTACTTCGTCCACCTTAGCTCCAAAAACGGTGTTGCTGCCGAAATAGGGCGCCAATTGAGAATCTTCCGGGCCGATACGCCGGTGCGCGATTCGAACGCGGCTCGGCATCAGCCGCAGGCCCGTCAAGTGACGGCACACCCGTATCAGCGCGGTCATGAGGAACTCGATTTGGTGGCGATCCAGGTAACGGGCCACGCCGACATACTCGAACACCACGCGAATATCGGGCCCGGTACGACAATGCAAAGACACGCCCTCATTGACAATCGAGCTGTAGCGCGCCGCCCGCCGCAGTCCCTCGCCCAAAGTGTCTGACGAGGCTGCAATATAAAACAACAATCCCAGCGCCCGGAGATCGGGTGACTGGGCAAGATGGAAGCCAAGATAGGGGTCTCCCAACGCATCCGCGGTGAGCTTTAGAAATTCGATTTGACGAGAGACAGCAAGCCGAGTTTCGCCATCCTGGACCTCCCGAAATTCCAGTCCTGCCTTTCTCAATATGGGCAAGAGGTCAATTCCGGCTCGTTTCGCATATTCGTAGGCCATGCGCGTGATCCCGCCGGTGGCGGTCGGGAGGGTGCTAAGACGCCCTGCGCCTGATTGATTTCGAGCCCTCATGCCCGAATACCGCGCGATGGCCTGGCGAAACAAGTCGTTGGCAGACCGTAACAAGACCTGGTGGTGAATGCGCGCATATAAAGTCGCCTACAAAAGTTCCGGCGCGAGAGCCCGTCTTTCGCCATGCC
>Ga0070764_10000045_pt1 | contig 37687 bp, 36 predicted proteins | sample HubBroMetageWRM4_FD_67287 | JGI IMG/M metagenome (GOLD analysis project Ga0070764, IMG submission 67287) | Warmed soil microbial communities from the Hubbard Brook experimental Forest, New Hampshire - Hubbard Brook CCASE Soil Metagenome WRM 4 | ecosystem: Environmental > Terrestrial > Soil >... | reverse complement strand
CGAACCTCCTGGACGATCGGGCGGCGTTACTAACCCTGCAATTTCCGCAACTCGGTTTTCAGCACCTTGCCGTAGTTATTCTTTGGCAGTGCTTCGAGAAAGACATAGTGCCGCGGGCGTTTGAATCGCGCGATGGCGGAAAGGCACAAGGCGTCGAGCTCGTCCACCGAGACTTTTTGCTCTGCGTGAGGCACTACGCAGGCGACGACTTCCTCACCCCAGTCGGCGTGCGGGCGGCCGATGACGGACACTTCCAGAACGCCCGGGTGCCGCAGTAAAATTTCCTCGACCTCGCGGGGATAAATGTTGCTGCCACCACTGATGATCATGTCCTTGGAACGATCCTTCAGCGTGAGGAAGCCTTCGGCATCGAATGCGCCCATGTCGCCGGTATGCAACCAGCCGGCGCGCAACGTCTCGGCGGTTGCTTGCGGATTATTCCAGTAACCCTTCATCACCACTTCGCCGCGCACCAGAATTTCGCCGATTTCGCCGGCAGGCAACGGACGATCGGCGTCATCGGCGACGCACACCTCGACATTGGAGCGCGGCAGTCCAACCGAGGCCACGATTTCGCGCCAGCGCGGCCTCGTCCGATCGGCATGAAGTTCCTTCGACAACGCGGTGATGGTCATCGGGACCTCGCCTTGACCGTAGATCTGCGCGAGCTTCGGTCCGAGCATATTCATCGCCGCCTGCAACGTCTCGAAATGCATGGGCGCGCCGCCGTAAATGATGGTGCGCAGGCCGCGATGATCGGCGGCGGCAAAGCCGCCGTGGTTGATGAGACGGCTGACCATGGTTGGGGCGGCGAAAAAGCTGACATTGCCGTGCGCGGAAAGGAGATGCGCAATCTCCTCCGGGTCGAAGCCGGCGCTTTCGGGAATAACGGTCTTCGCTCCCATGGCGACGAAAGGCAGCCCGTAACATCCCGATCCGTGCGACATCGGTGCGGCATGTAGCACCGCGTCGCCGAATCCGACCGGTTCGATTTCGGCGAAGTAGGCGAGCGTCTGCTCCATCATGTTGCCGTAGGTGAGCATCGCGCCCTTGGGGCGGCCGGTCGTGCCGCTGGTGTAAAACAGCCAGGCGAGATCGTCGCGGCCGCGCGGCACGATGTCGATGCCATCGCCTTCGGCGAGGTTGCGCCAATCGCCGGTGCCGGTAACGATTGTGCGGCCGTGCGGCGCCACGTCCTCGGCGCGATCGGGACTGGCGAGAATGAGTGACGCTTCAGTGTTCCCGACGATGTAGCCGAACTCGTCGCGATGAAGCTTTGCGTTCATCGGCACCGCGACGAGGCCGGCGTGCCAAATCGCAAACAGCGCTTCGAGAAACTCGGGCCGGTTGGTCATGGCGATCGCGACGCGAGCCTGCGGCGAGCAGGCGGCGGCCAGATTGCCGGCCATCGCGCGTGACCGCGCCGCCCATTGCCGGTAAGTCGCGTAAGTGCCGCCGCCGAGCGCGATCGCAGTCTGCTCGGGCGCGGCGCGTCCCCACTTTTCGACCCAACCGGCCAGGTTCATTCGCGCATCCGTTCGGCCGCTCGGATTACGGGGCCGATTTGGCGTCGATCAGTACCGCTGCGAGCAAACAGGGTTTGCCGCTCCTATTGACCCAGGCGTGATTGGTGCCGCGCTGCACGATGCAGTCGCCGGTATGGAGCTCCACCTCGCCTTCTTCCATGAGCATGTGCATCGAGCCTGAGATGACCACCAGATAGTCGATCGAGTCGGTCTTGTGCATGGTCGGATGTTTGGCGGAGTCTTCCGCTTTTGGCTTATTCGTGGAGCCAAGATGCCCGAAAGCCGCCGCTGGATCGATCTTGCTGCTGGAGCTTTCCGGTGGGATTTCAACGACGCGAAAGATGGTGCCCGACGGCGTCGGATCGTGGCGCATCGGGCGCATCGAGCGATCTTTTGCCCCGTGATTATCGACCGGCATCTCGTCGGTCACCCAAAGTTCGGTCACGCCGAGCCCGGGCCAGCCCTTGATCTCGGTCGCGTTGGGCGCGTGGTCGTCGATCATGACGATTGCCTTACCGGCGGCATTGTGGCCAGTGACGAAGCGTCGGATTTTCTGCACCATGGTCTTTTCCTCCAGATAATTTTGTTTCAGCGCACGATGCGATTGCGCAGCACGCCGATTTTTTCCACTTCGAGTTCGACGACTTCGCCGGGCTCGACGTAGCGCCCGATTTCGAGACCCGAACCGTTACCGACCGTGCCCGAGCAAAACAATTCGCCCGGGTGCACGGTTTCGTTGCGCGAGACGAAAGCGATGCAATCCTCGTACTTCCAGTGCATCTCTCGCGAATTGCCGCGGCCGCGCTCCTCGCCGTTGACGCGCACGATCATATCGAGCGCGTAGGGATCGGGAATTTCGTCGGCGGTCACGATGCAAGGGCCGATCGGATTCGAGTTGTCGAAATCCTTGCCTTTGCCGGGCCCGAGATTGCTCGCCATTTCCAGCGTCTGTTCGTCGCGGGCCGAGAGATCGTTGAAAATCGTGTAGCCGAAGATGTGCGCGCGCGCTTTGTCCTTCGGAATGTCGCGGCCAGGCCTGCCGATGACGCAGGCAAATTCCAGCTCGTAGTCGATTGTCTTTGAATAGGCGGGCCAGGTCACATCCTGATCGGTACCGCACACCGCGAACCGGCTCGGCTTATAAAAGCTCGGCCGCTCGTACCAGACTTTCGGCGGCTTAAAGGCGCCTTGTTTCTCCAATTCGCGTAGCGCCTGTTCCGGATCCGGCGCGCTGGCAGCGCGGATTCGGAGTATCTGGGTGAAGGCCTGTATCAAGTGCTTTTCGAAACACAGGAAGTCGCGCAATTGTGGCGGCAACGGCAGCGGCGCCAGCAGTTTGACCGTTGCCGTATCAATGACGCCGCGGCCGCTTTTCTGCCCCGCCGCGACCATCTCGCGTGCGCGATCGAGCGCTGCCGCGCCGCCTTCGATCAGCGCTTGCATGTTTTGGAAAGCCGGTCCGGCGCCATCATGTGCTGCTAGAAAATCGACGATCCGCCGATCGTTGTCGATCAGCGCGCCGATGCGTTCGCGGCCGGAAGCCGCAAAGGTAACGAGCCTCATTCATCCTCCCGAAAGGATCGCCGTTCGCCGCGATCTCGTTGTCGGTGTTATAGTTATATGATCGAACCGCGCAATGGAAACGCGCTGGAACTTGGAGGAACGCCCATGAAACGCTCGGCTGCGGCCGCTTTGGCTGCTCTGATGCTCAGTGCGGCTTCGCTGGCCATGGTAACGACAGGACATCGCGCAATGAGCAAAGAGCCTCGCTTTCCGCAACTGAGCATGGAGCAACTTACCGACGCGCAAAAACCGCTCGGCGAGGAGATCATGAAAATCTCGAGTGTCGGTCTCGGCGGTCCTTACAATCCGATGCTGCGCAGTCCTGTGTTTGGGCAGCGAATGTTCGATCTGTTGCACTATCTACGCTGGGAAACCTCAGTGCCGCTCAAGCTCAATGAATTCGCGATTCTGATTATTGGACGGCAGTGGCGGTCTCAGGTTGAGTGGTACGCGCACGCGCCGCTCGCCATCAAGGCCGGGCTCGCTCCCGGCATCGTTGCCGAACTGAAGGCCAACAAGCGGCCCGCCAACATGCCGCCGGAAGAGGCGGCGGTGTACGACTTTGTCACCGAGCTGACGACCAAACACGCCGTTTCCGATGAAACCTTTACTCGCGCCAAAGACCTTCTCGGTGAACAGCAGGTGGTCGACCTGACGGCGGTGGCCGGCACCTATATAGCGGTGGCGATGCAGCTCGCGATGGCCGAGCAGAGCGTGCCGCCGGGAAAAGAAGAGCCGTTCAGGCCCGGCGAGCCGTAGACGTCGGGGTGCGGCTTCGCCGGAAGGAAACGACAGACCTTTTAATTCAGCTACAATGACGGGCTATCCGAAAGCGTATGCGTTCGACGCCAAGGGAGACCTCAGATGCCGAAGGGCTACTGGATTGTGGGGGCGGATGTAAGAAACGAAGAACCCGTCAAACGATATGTCGCCGGCAATCAACCAATTTTCGAGAAATTCGGCGGACATTGTCTGGTCCGCGCGCAGAAGTTTGCGGTTCCTGAAGGCTCCACTCGTTCTGTGCAGGTCGTGATTGAGTTTCCCGATTACGCGTCTGCGCTAGCTTGCTATCACTCGCCCGAATATCAAACTAACAAGAAAGTCAGAGACGGTCATTTGGTCGCCGATTTCGTCATTGTCGAAGGCTTCGATGACGCGCAACCACGCGGTCAATCTGCACCCCAACGATTTTCCGAGCTCTTCATAAGGGGATGAAGGCGACAGCGTCGTCGGGAAGTTTTGGTCGGCTTTGCGGCCGTCCGCCTCTTTAAGCGCGCGAGCTCAGGCCGAACCCCAGACCTCGCGCGCGGTATCAACGACAAGATGCAACTTGGCGATTTCGTCTTCAACGGTCATGGCGTTACCGCCGATGCCGCTGGAAAAGCCGCATTGCGGCGAAAGCGCAAGCTGGTCGATCGCGGCATAGCGGCTGGCTTCTTCGATACGGCGCTTGATCTCGTTTTTGGTTTCAAGCTGCGGGCTCTTGGTGGTGAGGAGACCGAGCACCGCAACCTTGCCTTTCGGCAAGAAGCGTAGCGGCGCAAAACTGCCGGCGCGCGGGGTATCGTATTCGAGGAAATAGCCATCGACGGTGATGTCGTTGAAGAGAATCTCGGCGACCGGATCGTAGCCGCCCTCGGCAACCCATGCGCCGGCGAAATTGCCGCGGCAAAGGTGCAAGCAAACAACCATGCCGGCGGGGCGGCCGGCGATCGCCTCGTTGAGAAGCCGCGCGTAGGTTTTCGGCAGGGTGTCAGGTTCCTCGCCGATGTTGCGGACCTGCGCCCGCAGCGTCGGATCGCACAAATACGCGAAGTTGACTTCGTCGATTTGCAAATAGCGGCAGCCGGCCGCGGCGAGGTCGGCGATCTCTTCGCGATAAACCCGCGCGAGGTCAGCGTAGAATTCCTCCATATCTGGATAGGCTTTGGCATCTATGGCCTCGCGGCCGCCGCGAAAATGCAGCGTGGTCGGCGAGGGGATGGTGATCTTCGGAGTCACCTCGGCGACCGACTTGAGGAACTTGAAGTCGTCGACGAAAATCGCGCCCGGCCGCGCAAGTCTGCCGGTGATTTGCAAGCTCGGCGGCGAGTGATCCCGTGTCCCGGCGGCGGAGTGAAATTTGACCGTCAATTTCGATGCCACTTGCCGGACGTTTTCGAATTTCAGCAGGAAATCGCGCTGCCAAAAGGTGCGATTGTATTCGCCATCGGTGGCGAGCTTAAAGCCTAGCTCTTCCTGCATCCGCACGACCGCGCGGATCGCGTCCTGCTGGATGCGCGCGAGTTCGTCTGGGGCAATCTCGTTCTTTTCCGCGGCTTCCCGTGCGCGAATCAGTGCGTCGGGCCGGATGAGGCTGCCGACATGATCGGCCCGGAATGGCGGTTTGACGCGCGGCAACATCGTTCAATTCCCTTTTGGCGCAGTTTCGCGCCCGCTTACATCCATGTAAAAGGTTGCGGAGGATCGCAAGAGGCTTGTCATGCCTGAACGCATTGTTCCGCAAGCTTTGGGGTATGTCGGCGTTCGCGCCAAGGATTTGGGCGACTGGGCAAGCTACGGTACGGGCCTGCTCGGCTTGCAGCGGATCGACCGGTCGCGCTCGACGCTTGCCTTCCGCATGGACGACCGCAAGCAGCGGCTTGTGGTCGACGCGGATGGCGGCGAGGGCATTGGTTTTTTCGGCTGGGAGGTCGCTGACGCAGCGGCGCTCGACGCCATCGCCGCGCGGCTCGAGGCCGCCGAGATTAACGTCGCACGCGGCGCGCGTGCGCTTGCCGATGAGCGCCATGTCAAAGATCTGATTGTGCTCAATGATCCGGTTGGGAACAGGCTCGAACTCTTCCACGGTGCCGAGACCGCCGCCGAGCCGTTCAAGCCCGGCCGCTCGATCTCCGGTTTCCGCACCGGGCCGCTGGGGCTCGGTCACATCGTTCTCAACGTCGACACGCCGGAAACGATCGAGCGGATGATGACGTTCTACCGTGATGGATTAGGCTTTCGCCTGACGGATTATTATTCGCATCCGTTTACCGCCTACTTCCTTCATCTCAATCCGCGGCACCATTCGCTTGCCTTCGTGCAAAGCGGCAAGAACGCCGTGCATCATCTGATGATGGAGCTGTTCTCATTCGACGATGTCGGCCAGGGCTACGATCTCGCCTTGAACGAGGATCGCGTCGCGGTGACGCTCGGGCGGCACACCAGCGATTTCATCACCTCGTTCTACTCGGCCAATCCTTCGGGCTTCATGGTCGAGTATGGCTGGGGTGCACGGTTGATCGACGTCGAGTCCTGGCAGGCCCATGAGCGCAAGGAAGGGCCGAGCATGTGGGGCCACGACCGCCGCTGGTTGTCGGACGCCGATCAAGCCAAGGCCCGCGAGCTGCGCTTGCAGAACGCCGCCGACGGCTTCCGCCGGCCGGTCCAAGTGATCGACGGCAACTACCAGGTGACCGCCGGCGTCTGTCCGTGGTGGGATAGCGTCAAAGCGCGCACCGCCGCGTCCTAAACCGGGTAGCCATGGGAAAAGATCGCGTTGCCGCCTTCAGCGACGGCGTCATTGCCATTCTCATCACCATCATGGTGCTTGAATTGCACGTGCCGCACGGCGCGGACTTAGCCGCGCTGGAAAGCGTTTGGCCGAGTCTGGTGACCTATGCCCTGAGCTTTGTTTACCTCGGGATTTACTGGAACAATCATCACCATCTTCTATACACGGTGACGCGCGTCGACGGCCTCATCCTGTGGGCCAACTTGGATCTCTTATTCTGGCTTTCGCTGATCCCGGTTGCGACCGCGTGGATGGGTCAGAATCTCGGTCAACCGCTGCCGACCGCGCTCTACGGCGTAAGCTTGTTGCTGCCAGCCATCGCCTATTACCTATTGGTGCTCGCGATCATCCGCCGGCACGGTGCCGAATCGATACTGGCGAAAGCAATCGGCAGCGACATCAAAGGCAAAATATCGCCGGTGCTTTACATCGCCGGCATTGCGCTGGCGTTCGTGACGCCTTGGGTCTCGATTGCGCTCTACGTGGTGGTCGCGGTGCTCTGGCTCGTCCCGGACCGGCGCATCGAGAATCTGATTGCCCGCGAATAATCGCGTCGCCGGCCTTAGATAAGGTCGACTTTTCCGGAGGCGAGCCGATAGACACCGCCGACGACGCGCAGCGTCTTGCCGTTCACTGCGGCGTCGAGAATTGGCGATGACTTTTGCAGCTTGTCCACGTTGAGCTTGACGTTGCTGCTGATCGCGTTGGCCAGCATGTCGCCGCTTTGATTCTTAACGGCTTCGACCGCGGGCCTAATTGCTGAAACAAGCTCAGGCAGATGTCCGGGAAGCGTGGTGCCGTCCTTGATCGACTTGATTGTCGCGTCGACGGCGCCACAGGAATCGTGCCCCATTACCATGATGAGCGGCGCTTTTAGGACAGCAACGGCATATTCAAGGCTGGCGACGATGTCAGTGTTGGCGAAGTTGCCGGCGACCCGACAAACAAAGACGTCGCCGAGCGCGGTATCGAAGCAAAATTCGGCGGCGATCCGTGAGTCGGCACAGCCGAGAACGGCGGCGAACGGATTTTGGCCTTTGGTCAGGGCTTCGCGCTCGTGCGCGAAATTGTGACGCTTGGTCAGGCCATCCACATAGCGCTTGTTGCCCCGCATCAGCCGATCGAGCGCCTCATCGGGCGAGAGCACATTTTGCGGCTTGGGAGGTGGGGCCATCTTGCTTTCTTTTGCCAGCGCGGCGCCGCTGAGCGCAAGAGTGGCCGCAGCAGCCCCGGCAAATTTCAAAACATTTCTGCGCGCTAACGGCGCGGACGCAACGCGGACTTCCTCGCAATGTTTGCACATGATTGGCTCCCAGCCGTTTTAACAATCAAGTCGGATTGCCTCGGCGATAGCCTTGCGCATTGCCGGCTTGATGGCCGGTTAACGCGCCACCACAAACTGACAGAATTGGCAAATCAAAGACGCGACGAATTGATATCAATCGCGCCGGCGGGCGGCTTTTTTCAGCGCACCAGCACGTTACTGAACTGCCACGGATCGTCGCGGTCGAGACTTTCCGGGAACAGCCGGTCACGGCCGTCGATCGGGGTCCAATCCGTGTAGACGCCCACAACCGGCCCCAGATACGGACGCTGAATTTCCAGGCAGCGGCGGAAATCCATTTCGTCGGCTTCGACAATGCCGCGATCGGGATTTTCCAGCATCCAAACGATTCCGGCCAGCACCGCGGAGGTGACCTGCAAGCCGGTCGCGTTTTGATAAGGCGCAAGCTTTCGCGTCTCCTCGATGGAGAGCTGGGAGCCGAACCAATAGGCGTTCTTGCCGTGGCCGTAGAGTAGGACGCCGAGCTCGTCGATGCCGTCGACGATGTCGTGCTCTTCGAGAATCACCCAGTCGGCTTGCTGCTGCCAGGCGGCTCCCGCCATTTCATCGAGCGACAGCACCGCGTCGTCGCACGGATGGTAGGCGTAGTGGCAAGTCGGCCGATAAACCACCGCGCCGTTTTCGCGCAGCGTGAAATAGTCGGCGATCGAGATCGACTCGTTGTGAGTGACCATGAAGGCGTGCTGCGCTTTGGCCGTTGGCGTCCAGGAGCGGACCCGCGTCCCGGCGCCGGGCTGCGTGAGGTAGATGCCGGCGTCGCAACCGAACTGATGGCGGCGCGCATTCGCCGGCATGATTTTCTCATGCGTACCCCAGCCGGCCTCGGCGGGCTGTAAACCTTCCGAACAAAAACCTTCGACCGACCAGGTATTGACGAAGACGCCCTGCGGCTTTGGATCGCGCGCGCGCTGTGTGTCGCGCTCGGCGATGTGGAGGCCTTTGACGCCGGCGCGCTGCATCAGCCGGGCCCATTCTTCGCGGTTCTTCGGCTCCTCGGCCGGCAGACCGACCGCGGCCGCGACATCGAGCAGTGCCTGCTTGACGAACCACGACACCATCCCGGGATTGGCGCCGCAGCAGTTCACCGCGGTAATTCCGCCAGGACGACGGCGGCGCAGCTCGAGGAGCCGTTCGCGCAACGCGTAATTCGATCGTTCGGAGATCGACAGTTTCGTGTCGGTGTAAAGTCCGGGCCACGGCTCGATGACGGTGTCGATGTAAAAAGCGTCGATGTCCTTGGCGAAGTCCATGAGGTCGACCGAGCTGGTGTCGACCGAAAGATTGACGATCATGCCGCGGCCCGGTCCAGCGGTCAGAAGCGGCGTCAGCACGTCGCGATAGTTTTCTTTGGTGATGGCGGCGTGGATGAAACGCAGCTTGCGGTCGTCGAGCAGACGCCGATCGTCATCGTCCGGCGCGATGACAACGAATTTCGCCCGGTCAAAGCCAATGTGGCGCTCGATCAGGGGCAGAGTGCCTCTACCGATCGAACCGAAGCCGAGCATTACGATCGGCCCGTCGAAGCGCGCATGCAGCGGCCAAGCGGTGGTTGCTTTGGTCATGGCGTTCATATTCGTCGTTCCTTCCGCGATTCGTAAAGGTGTTTAAGCCGCGTGCCGTGCGGCCTGGATGCCGGCCAACCCTGCGACGAGCATATTGAAGGGGGGCTTTCGTACCGAACGGCCGGTCGCGCTGATCAATCCGCGTGTGCCGGCGAGACTGCCGGCTTTCAGTTCGCAGCCGAGCAGACGTGGCCGCTCGAACGGTCCCGGTAACTGGAGCGCGCCGGTCTTTGCCGCGGAAAAGCCGAAGCGCTGGTAATAGGCCGCATCGCCGACAAGGAGGAGGGCATCGTGGCCACGCCGGCCCGCGATGCCGATAGCGCGCCGCATCAACCGGCTGCCGATGCCGCGGTTGCGGCAATCCTCATCGACGGCCAGCGGACCAAGGAGCAAGGCTGGCCGTCCTGGCCCGGCGCAGACATGCCAGAGTCGCACCGTGCCGACGACCTTCCCGTCTTGTTCGGCGATTAGCGATAGTCCCGCAGCAGGGCTGCGGTCTTCGCGCAGTCGCTCCGCGGTCTTTTCAAACCGAGACGGTCCCCAGACGCAGTCGAGCAATTGCTCGCGCGCTTCGACATCGCGATGCGTTTCGTTGCGAATAGTCACCACGGCCCACTCCATTCGCGTTTATCGGCGTCGCCAGTTTGCAAAAGGTTGGTAGTGGGAGCCGGCGTTACGCCGGCTCCCGTCACAATCGGATGCGGCAACCTAAATATGGAAGGTCTTCAGCGGCGCGAAGCCGTTGAAAGCGACAGACGAATAGGTCGCCGTGTAGGCACCGGTCCCTTCGATCAGCACTTTGTCGCCGATCTCAAGGCTTACCGGCAGCGGGTACGGCACCTTTTCGTAGAGCACGTCGGCCGAATCGCAGGTCGGTCCTGCAAGCACGCATGGGCCGAGCTCGCCATCGCGCGAAGTTCGGATGGGATAGCGGATCGACTCGTCCATGGTTTCGGCAAGGCCGCCGAATTTGCCGATGTCGAGATAGACCCAGCGCACGTCGTCGTTCTCGCTCTTCTTCGAGACGAGCACGACCTCGGCCTCGATCGCACCGGCATTGCCGACCAACCCGCGGCCCGGCTCGACAATAGTCTCTGGGATGCGGTTGCCGAAATGGCGCCGCAGCGCGCGGAAGATCGCCGCGCCGTAGGTTTTCACCGTCGGCACGTTCTTGAGGTACTTGGCCGGAAAACCGCCGCCCAAGTTGACCATCGACAGCGTCATGCCGCGCTCGCCGCATTCGCGGAATACAGCCGCCGCGGATGCGAGCGCCCGGTCCCAGGCATGCGGGTTACGTTGCTGGGAGCCGACGTGGAACGAGATGCCGTAAGCTTCGAGACCAAGCTTATGGGCATGCTCGAGCACGTCGGCCGCCATGGCCGGCTCGCAGCCGAACTTCCGCGATAGCGGCCACTCCGCGCCGACGCAGTCCGAGAGGATACGGCAGAACACGCGGCTTTCCGGCGCCGCGCGCGCGATCTTCTCGACCTCAGCCTGGCAATCGACCGCGAACAGGCGAACGCCGAGCGCGTAGGCACGCGCGATGTCGCGCTCCTTCTTGATCGTGTTGCCGTACGAGATGCGGTCTGCCGTCGCGCCGGCGGCGAGCACGAGTTCGATCTCCGGCACCGAAGCGGCGTCGAAGCACGAACCGAGCCCGGCCAGAAGCGACAGAACCTCCGGTGCCGGGTTGGCCTTCACGGCGTAGAACATGCGCGTATCGGGCAGCGCCTTGGCGAAGGTCTGATAGTTGTCGCGAACGACGTCGAGATCGACGACGAGACAAGGCCCGTCATCGCGACGATTACGCAGGAAATCGCGGATGCGCGCGGTCATGGGCGCTCTCCTCACCAGGTTCAATGAGCCTTACGGCTCGCATTGAAATTTGGACGAACGAATTCGCCCGGCGTCAGCGGGTGAGGGTCGGCGCCTTGCCGTGCGGTGGAGACACGGACAAAAGCGACGGGCTCTGCACCCGAGATGCTGCCTTGGCTTGGAGAGGGAAGAACCCGCTCCGCACGGCCGGCAAGATGGACAAGCCTCTGCGGTGTCGACCTTTGGAGGGCCGACGAGACCAGAGAAGCCCGCTCCGTCGTTGCTTTAAGCCGCGTCCCCCGTTGAGCGCGGGGTGCGCCGGTTTCGCCTCCGGCTGCCGGTTAAGTGGTTCGGAGCTCAGGCGGCCGAAAAACTTTTCGGCGTTTGCTCCGGGCGGCTGTCCGGCCTCTTGTCCGGATGCCCACCAACCGACACGCGGCCACAGGCACGTGCGAAATTGGGCGAGCCGCACATAGTCGTGTTGTGAAAGCGATGCAAGAGTTTTTTTCGTAAGCGATGATTTTTTCGGCGGCGCGTTCGCAAATGGTTAGTTGAGTGTTGTCGCTGGGTTCGCCCGCGCGCCCTTGCGCGCTGTTCGCGCGATGAGATAATCGCCCACGGCCGGGCGAGGCGGTTTTGCGCAGGCGGATAGTACCGATCAGCGCCTGTGCGTCTCGGCCATGGACGTGCATCTCGTCATCGCCTTCGAAGCGGTGGAGCGCCATGCCCGAACTCGAAGCAAACCGGCGTCCGATTGCGTCACGGTCGACGCAATGGGCCAAAGCCTCGGCGGCCTTTCTCGCCCGGACGAACATCACGCCCAACCAAATCTCGGGGATCAGCGTCATATTCGCCGCGGTCGGTGCGGCGCTGTTGGCGCTTAAGCCGGATGCCGTCGGCCTGATCGGCTGCGCGATCGCGGTCCAGGCGCGGCTGGTGTGCAATCTCTTGGACGGCATGGTGGCGATCGAGGGCGGCAAGAAATCGGCAGTAGGGTCGCTCTACAACGAGTTCCCCGATCGCATCGCGGATTCTCTTTTTATCGTCGCTTTGGGCTACGCCATTGGCTGGCCTGCGCTCGGCTGGTTCGGCGCGCTCGCCGCCGCCTTGACTGCCTATGTCCGCGTGTTTGGAGGCTCGCTTGGCTTTACCCAGGACTTCCGCGGGCCAATGGCCAAGCAGCAGCGCATGGCCGTTCTCACCGCGGCCTGCGTCGTCGGCGCGGCAGAATGGTTGTTGACGGGCACCCAGTACGCGCTGATTGCGGCCGCATTCATTATCGCTGCCGGTTCGGTCGTGACGTGCGCTACCCGCACGCTCGCCATAGCAGCGAAGCTCAGGGGAAACTGACGTGTGGCTTTCGTATCTCCTGATCGGATCGGTCCGGGCGCTCGTCGGCGCGACGCCGCGCTGGGCAGGTTCGAAACCGGAAGATCGGCGGCGCATTTACTTTGCCAACCATACGAGCCACATCGACACCATCGCGATTTGGTCGGCGCTGCCGCCGAATTTGCGCGCCAAAACGCGGACCGCCGCCGCTGCCGATTATTGGGGTACCGGCGCGCTCAAACGGACCATCGCGCTCCGTGCGCTGAACGCGGTTCTGATCGACCGCAAGCGCGCGGACCCGGGCGCCGACCCGCTCCGTCCACTTTACGACGTGCTGGAGGCCGGGCAGTCGATCATCATCTTTCCGGAGGGAACGCGAGGGCTGGAGCGGTTGCCCGCCCCTTTCAAGTCCGGCCTGTATCACTTGGCGCAACGCTTTGCGGACGTCGAGCTCATCCCGGTATATCTCGATAATCTAAATCGCAGCATGCCGAAGGGGACGATGTTTCCGGTTCCGCTGATTTGCACGGTACGCTTTGGTGCTCCTCTCCCCCGCGTCGCCGAAGAAGACAAGTCCGCCTTTCTCGAGCGTGCGCGCAACGCCGTCATAGAGCTGGCCAGATGAACCCCTCACAAAAGCTTTATTGGCTGATCGGCGGCGTGGTCGCGCTGTTGATCGTTGCTTCGGCGATCGGGCACGTTCTTCGCGCGCGGGTCAAAGATGAGGCGGCCGCCGCCGTCGTGGATAATCTGAACGCGCGAGTGCGCGCCTGGTGGTGGATGGTCGCCGTATTCGCGGCGGCATTCCTGCTCGGCCGTAACGCCACGATCGTGATGTTCGCATTCATTTCATTCTTCGCGTTACGCGAATTCCTCACGCTTACACCAACCAAAATCGGCGATCACCGTGCGCTTTCGGTGGCGTTTTTCGTGCTCATTCCGATTCAGTATTTGCTGATCGCGACAGATTGGTACGGCCTGTTTTCGATCTTCATTCCGGTTTACGGCTTTCTATTGCTGCCTTCGATCTCAGTGCTGGCGCATGACACGGAAAGCTTCCTGGAACGCAGCGCTAAAATTCAATGGGGCCTGATGATCACGGTGTATTGCATCAGCTATGTGCCGGCGCTGTTGCTGCTGCCAATTCCAGGCTTTACCGGCGAGAATCCGCTGCTGATGTTCTATCTCATCCTCGTCGTGCAGATGAGCGACGTCCTGCAATACGTCTTCGGCAAGCTGTTCGGCAAAACCAAGATCGCCCCGATCGTCAGTCCCTCCAAGACCGTCGAAGGCTTGGTCGGCGGCGGCGCGAGCGCCACGCTGATCGGCGCCGCGATGTGGTGGATTACGCCGTTCACGCCGGCGCAGTCGGCCGGCATGGCGTTCGTCATCGTTGTGATGGGCTTCCTTGGCGGTCTCGTGCTCTCCGCTGTCAAAAGAAGCCTTGGAGCCAAGGATTGGGGCGCGATGATCGAGGGACATGGCGGCGTGATGGACCGGATGGATTCGGTAAGTTTCGCGGCGCCGGTCTTCTTTCACGCCACGCGCTATTTCTTCACGTAAGTTCTCGGATGATTAGGCGGGTGTTGGCTGTGTGAGATTGCGGCTCCGGGCGCGCCGCGTTGCGACGATCGCGATCGCGGCGCCGAGCGCGCTCACGGCGAACACGGACGGATAGCCGAGCGCGCCGGCAAAGTATCCGTTGATTGGTCCGCCGAGACCGAAACCGACATCAAAGAACGCGACATAGGCGCCAAGCGCGGCGCCACGGCTCGCGGGCGGAACGCGCTTGACCGCTTCGACGCCGAATGACGGGAAGACCAGCGCGTTGCCGACGCCGGTGAGAACCGCGCCGGCGAAAGCGACCGCGGGCATGGGCGCAAGCCACAGCATCGCCAGGCCGCAGGCTTCGACGAGCAGCGACCATGCAGCCACCCGGGCGCCGCCGAAGCGATCTGGCCAGCCCCCGAAGGCGAGGCGCGTCGCGATATAGGCCACGCCAAAGGTGGCGAGGACAAAGCCGGCGCCGGGCCAGCCTCTGTTCTGAAAGTCGAGTGCAGCGAACGCACCGATGGCTCCGAAGCCAAGCGTGGCCAGCGCAAGCCCCATTCCGGCCGGCAAGATGCGGCCGACCACCCTCAGGAATGCCAGACGCTCGCCGCCCTGCGGCGCCACCGGCACGACGTAGGCAGCCGCCGGTACGGTCAGGAGCGAGAAGACAATCATCGCCATCGAAGCCGCGGCGAAGCCGCCAAAGGCGCCCTGATACTTCATCAGCGTGATGCCGAGCGGGGCGCCGGCGGCGATGGCGGCGTACATGCCGATGCCGACCCACACCATCACCTTGCCGGTATGTTGCGGGCCGACGGTACCGATGGCCCAGGATAGTGAGCCGGTCATGATGAGGCTTTCGGCCAAGCCGGAGATCACGCGGGCGGTGAGGAGAAGCGCAAGCGCGCCGGATGCGCCGAACGCCGGAATGGTCGAGACCAAATAGATGGCACTCGCTGCGATCGAAATGCCGGCGCCGGTCAGTACGGCCACCTTGGCGCCGGCGCGATCGCAGAGGATGCCGGCCAGCGGCCGGGTAAATAGCGTGACGAGTGATTGCACGCCAACAACGATTCCGACCACCAGCGTGCCGAAGCCCAGTTTGTCGTGAACCTCCAGCGGCAAGGTGGCGAGTGGGATTCCGACAGGGAGATAGCCGCAGACAATGATCAGCGCGAAAGGGAGGATGCGCAAAACGACGCGGTTTTGAGGCTCTGCGGCCAAGGCGGCTTCACTCATAAAGCCTCGATAGTTCAGCGCGACCAATCTGGCGAGCCACTAACTTAATTTTCTGTGCAGCGACCACGGGTGGTCACGACTGAATGTACGACAACGGCTGGCTGACTTCCTCAAGCGGCTTTCGTTCGGCGGCGATGCCCCAGATCGCTTCGGCGACCGCAGCGCCAATCATCAGGAACGAACCGAGGAAATATCCCATCGCGACGCTGGCTCGCGAGCCGCTCTCGATCAGCGCCGCCAGCAGTATCGGTCCAGCGACGCCGCCGACGCCGGTGCCGATGGCATAGAAGAAGGCGATGGCAAGCGCGCGCATCTCCAGGGGGAAGGTTTCACTCACAGTGAGATAGGCGGAACTCGCCGCCGCCGAGGCAAAGAAGAACACGACCATCCACGCCACCGTCAGCATCGGCGCGGAGACAAGGTTTTCGCGGAACAGAAATCCGGTCGCTGCCAGGAGCACGCCCGATATGGCGTAAGTGGAAGCAATCATTGTCCTGCGCCCGATGGTGTCGAACAGCCGGCCCAGGAGTACCGGGCCCAGCACGTTGCCGGCCGCGAAGGGCAGGATGTACCAGCCGACTTGGTTCGCGGGGATTCCGTAAAACTCCGTCAGCACGAGCGCGTAGGTGAAAAAGATGGCGTTGTAGAAAAACGCCTGTGCGGACATCAGCGCGAAACCGACAAACGTGCGCCGGCGATAAGTCTGGAACAGCGCGTGTGCGACGTCGCGGAGCGGTGTGTGGTCGCGCGTCCGCAATCGTACACGCCGCCGCGCATCTGAGTTTAAATTCGATGAGCCATCGAAATGGGCCTCGATCTCCTCAACGACGGTGTCGGCCTCGCGCTTGAAGCCGTGGGTGATCAGCCAGCGTGGACTTTCGGGAATCCAGCGGCGCATCACCAGAATGATCAGGCCGATCGCCGTGCCGATTAGGAACGCCAGTCTCCAGCCGAAAGCGGGGTCGACGACGTGCGGATCGAGCAAGACAGTCGAGCCCCCCGCCGCCATTGCCGCGCCGATCCAAAAACTTCCGTTGATGAGAAGATCTGTCCAGCCGCGAAAACGCGCCGGAATGAGCTCCTGGATGGTCGAATTCACGGCGGCGTATTCGCCACCAATGCCGGCGCCGGTGAGAAATCGAAAAAAAATGTAACTCCACGCATCCCATGACAAACCGGTAGCGGCGGTGGCCGCGAGATAGACCGCAAGCGTCATGGTGAAGAGTTTTTTTCGGCCCCAGCGGTCGGTCAGCCACCCGAAGCCGAATGCGCCAAGAACGGCGCCGCAGAGGTAGGAGCTACCGGCGAGACCCACCTGCGAATTCGTCAGGCCAAGGGCGGAACGCTGGGTAAGTTCGCCGGACAGCGTCCCGGCAAGAGTGACTTCGAGGCCGTCCAGTATCCAAGTGATGCCGAGTGCGACGATTACCAGAAGGTGAAACCGCCCGAACGGCAGCGCATCAAGCCGGCTCGGAATGTCGGTCTCGACTTCCACGGATCGCGTGCGAGTTGCGTCGGAGGCACCCATCCAGCAAGCAACTTATTCATGTCCGCGACGGTTCCTCAATGCCCATGCCGGCGACGCCGCTGCTGCGGTGCTGGCTAGGCACCAACCGGCGAGGAATAATCCATCGGGTCCAGCATCCATCTGGCCTTTTTTCGAAAGTTGCTTATAATTTCCAAAATTGCTGAATCACATCATGAAGCGCTCAGTCACCGAAGCCCGTCGCGGGCAGGTAGCGACCGATGACTTGCCCCGCACGGTCGCCGAATCCACCTATCAGCGGCTGCGGCAAGACATTCTCTGGGGTAGATTCGCGCCGGGTTCTCCGCTTCGTTCTGACGAATTGCGCTCGCGCTATGACGTCGGCATCAGCCCGTTGCGTGAGGCGCTGACCCGGCTGACTTCAGAGCGGCTGGTCACCTCGATTGGGCAGCGCGGCTTCCGGATCCCGGCATTGACCGCTTACGACGTCGAGGACACGACGCGGACGCGAATAGTCATCGAACGGGAAGCGCTTGCGAGTTCAATCGAGAATGGCGACATTCGCTGGGAGACCGCTGTTGTCGCGGCTTTCCATGCGCTGTCGCGCAACCCAATTCCAAATGAGTCCGGTCCCGCGACTGAAGGCTGGAGCAGTTGTCATCGGCGCTTTCATATGGCGCTTCTGTCGGCCTGTGGCTCGCGCTGGCAAATGGAGCTTGCCGAACTGTTGTTCGATCAAGCCGAACGGCATCGCATGTTGCGGGTAAAATTCGCGCCGACAGAAAGACTTAAACGGGACACCGTTCGGGAACATAAACAGATTTTCGAAGCGGCGTTGTCGCGCGACATTAAGGCAGCGCAGCGCGCTCTGGAAAAGCATTACCTGACGACGGCCAAGCAGGTTATCGCCGTCCTCGCGCGTGTTCCACGTCTCGTCCACAAACGCGCGTAACAACCCGCGGGCGGCAGCGCGCCGCTGTGCTTGACTCTCCTATTTCCACAAATTACTAATTTTGGAAATAAAGCCACGAAGTGAACGTGGCGCGCGAATGCCGCGCAGCGCCCGGGTAGACAAATTCCATTACCGGGCAAAAGAGGGAGGTCGGCGATGTATCAACTGAGCAGAACGGTTCCCGTCAACGAGCCGAAAAAGTCGTTCCTCAGCCGGCACGATGTGTGGACCGGGCTGCTGATGAAGGCGAATAACGCGCTGCCGTTCGTCCCCGAGATGAAAGGCTGCGATGTGGTCGAGCAGGGCAACGGCTGGCTTGTGCGCGACATCATGCTCAAGGATGTGCCGCTGCGCGAGAAAGTCACGTTCGAACCGGAAAATCGGGTGATTTTTGAACGCATCCGCGGCTCCGAGCTCGGACGCATTGAAAATGTCATCGGCGAGGACGATCAAGGAAATTTGACGCTGACATTTGCTTTCAGCTTGAAGAAGGATGGCATTCCAGAAGGCAGCGACGCCGAGAAGGCGCATTTTGCGCCAATGGAGGGCGCTTATCTGAACGCGGTTGCTTCGACGCTGGCTGCAGTGCGCCGCACGGTCGACGAAAAAGGCCGTGAGCATCTGGCGCCGAAACAGCCAACCGATGCCGCGGGCGACACCAAATGGATCTACGATTACTACCGCGCCGTCGATGCCATGGATATGGAACGCACGCTCGCTCAGCACACCGACGACACGACGCTAACATTCGCCAATCACCCGACCGTCCAAGGCAAGGAAGGTTATAAGGCGGCGATCGGCCATCTGTGGGGAAGTATCGGGGGCCTCTCGCACAGCATGGTCGGGGCGTGGTCGATGCATGACGGAAAGGTCGGTGTGGCCGAAGCCATCGTGCAATACACCCGTCTCGATGGCTCGCTGTGCGCGATCAAATTCTGCACGACGCTGCGCCGCCGCGGCGACAAGATTGCCGACATCCGCATTTACGGCGACGCCACGCCGCTTTTCGCTCCGGCGAAATAGCGTCGCTTCGGCGGTGCGCAAAGCGAGAGGAGGGCCGTCGTATGGCCAATCGTCCCCTGCCGGGAAAGCTGTTTCAGTTCGGCTACGTGGTGCCGGACCTGGATGCGGCTCTCGCGCACTTCAACAATAGACTTGGTGCTCCGCGCTTCATGGTGCTTCGTGAGATCGTGGTCCAGAACGGATGGTTTCGCGGTTCGACCTCACCGATCAACCACAGCATGGCGTTCGGCTACATCGACGATGTGCAGTTCGAGATTATCCAAAACATCTCCGGGAAAAGCACGTATTCGGAATTCTTGGACCGCGTCCCGGAAGGCGGGATTCATCACCTCGGCTATGCAGTCGACGATTACGATGCCGCAACAAAAGACCTCGAGGCGCGCGGTTACAAGCTCGTACAACGCGGCACGTTCGGCGATACCAGGTTTGGGTATTACGAGAGCGATGACGATTTCGGCACGCTGACCGAGATTATCTACCTCGATCCGAACGTGCAGACCATGTTCGCCAACCTCAAAGCCCAGACGTTCTAAGGGGCGGTTGCTTCCGGGGAACCATCGGCGAGCCCGATACCTGCTGTTGGGAAACTCGATTTGCGGCGATAGGCGATTGGTGCCAGCCTGCCAGGAAAAATGCAGGCATCTGCGCCTGCGGGGGAGGATCGCGGCGGCGCTGCGTTCCGGCAAGCGAGTGAGTGCACGCCGATATGAGCGCTTCTAATTCGGCCGACCTGAGACGGCCGTTGATCGGCCGTTACGTCGCGGGCCTCCGCTGGCGCTGGCTTGAAGACAGCGGACTTGTTTTCGTTTTCGTGGCGATGATCCTTGCCATCGGCATTCCGCATCCCGAGTTCTTCAGCTTCGGCTCCGTCAAAACCATTCTGCGGCAATCCTCGCTCATCGGCATCATCGCCTTCGGCATGGTGTATCTCGTTGCGATGATCGAGATCGATCTCTCGGTCGGCGGGATTTTTGCGGTGGCGAGCACGCTGCCGGCGGCGCTGATCAAGTTTTATCACCTCGATCCGTGGCTTTCGATCGCGCTCGGACTGCTCTCGGGCATGGTGCTTGGCGGCTTGAACGGCGTTTTGACGAGCCTGCTGCGGGTGCCGCTGATCATTGTTTCGCTCGGGACCCTGTCGGCCTATTTCGGCCTCCATCTCATTCTGTCCGACGGCAAAGCCATCTACGGTCTGCCAAAGGATCATCCGTTCTTCCGCTGGTTTGGCAGCGATTTCCTGCAACTGCCGGCGTCGGTTTGGACCGCGCTGGTCTGCGCCATCGTTCTCTATTTCGTGTTCGCGCATACCCGCTTCGGCGCCACCGTGCGGGCCATCGGCTCGAACATGTCGGCTGCCGAATTCATCGGCGTGCGAACCGGCCTCATTCGCGTTTACACAACCGCGCTGGTTGGTTTGCTCAGCGCGCTGTCGGGCGTGATGGCGCTCGCTTATTTCAAGGCCGTCGATACGTCGTCGGGCCGTGATCTCGCCCTTCAGGTCATCGCCGGTGTCGTGATCGGCGGCACTTCGCTGGCCGGCGGCTCAGGCACCATCATCGGGGCGGCGCTCGGCGTTCTCATCATCACCACTATCGACAGCGGCTTGGTTTTCTACGGCGTAAATTTGAACTACTCGGAATTCGTCACCGGCCTGGTCATTGTCGGCGCTATCGCGCTCGACCGGATCGTGAAGCGAAGACGCGCGCAATGAAGATTTTTGCGGCGCACCTAGCGCTGCAAGACGTCAGCAAGAGGGAGGAAGTAAAATATGTTGTCGAGTTCAGCCAAGAAATACGCGAGTCTATTATCGCCGATTGCGCTGACGGTAGGTCTCGTGGGCGCGACCGCGTCCGCGAACGCCGCGCCCAAGGACAAGGTCACGGTGTCGGTGGTGCTGGCGCTGGCCGCCGGCGAGTGGAGCACGGAGATCATCGCCGGCGCCAATGCGGCGGCCAAGGACCTCAACGGTAAGGTCAACATCCGCGTCAGCGGACCCACGACCTTCGATCCGCAACGTCAGGCCCAGATGTTCCTCGCCGAACTCGAGACCAAGCCGGATGCCATCGTTGTCGTTAACGTCGCGCCGCCGCTGTTCACGCAGCCCGCCCTCGACGCTCAGGCAAGAGGCGCAAAGATTGTTTGGATCAATGTGCCGCCAATGCCCGACGTCAAAAACTCTTTGTTCGTCGCCACTGACGCCTTTGGCATGGGACAGACCGGAGGGGCGATTCTCATCTCCGAACTGGAAAAGAGTCTCGGCAAACCCGCGGCCGACTTGACCGGAGATGTGGTCGGCGCGGTCGAAGTGCCCGGTTTGTCCGTGCTGGAAAATCGCATGGCCGGCGAAGTCGTCTATCTCAAAAAGCGGATGCCCAAGATCAACGTGCTCCCGGAATTCGATTCAAAGCCCGACCGCGAGCGCAATTTTGCCCTGTGGGATCAGGCCATCCGCAAATCGCCGAATGCGCTGCTCTACCTTGATACCGGCGAAGAGGGCGAGGAAAACATTCCGAAGATTCTCGAGACCGATAAAATCAAGCGTCCCTTCGTCGCCTACGACACCCCGGAAGAGGTACGCGACGATATCGCTCAGGGCCTGATTACCGCGGCGGTCCCGGCGAATTTCTTCAGCCAATCCTATTTGGCCGTCTATATCGCCGCGCAATCGATCTTGAACGACAAGCCGTTGCCGGTTGGTTGGGTGAAAGTGCCGCACGTGACGGTCGATAAGACCAACATCGCCGCATATCAGAAAGCCTGGGAAAAGCCGGAGACCGGATTACGCAGCTTCTACGCCGCGCAGATTGAAGGGACGAGGGACAACGTTCCCGCAAATCTGCCGGATCCGGACCTTTACACGCACCCGGCGCAGTAAGCAGGACGCCGCCCCTGACGGAGCGGCGATCCTCGCACCACTTGACGAGATTTAAGGCGGACGATGACGGTCATCTATGCAGCGCGCGGCATCAACAAGCGCTTCGGCGCGGTGCAGGCGCTGCACGATGTCGACTTCGACGTCATCGAAGGCAAGGTCAACGGCCTGGTCGGCGCTAATGGCGCCGGCAAGTCCACGTTGCTGAAAATTATTGCCGGCGCACTCCCGCCTGACGCCGGCGAATTGCGCCTCGATGACAAGCCGCTCACGTTCTCTTCGATCGAAAACGCAGCCCGGGCCGGCATCGCAATCGTCTCGCAGGAATTGAGCCTGTTCCCGGCGCTGACCGTCGAAGAAAATCTTCTGCTGGCGCCGGGAGCGCGCAGCTTTCGGGCACGCCGCGCATTTGGACGCAGGGCGCGCGCGGTATTGGATCGTCTCGGCGTTAATGTGCCCTTCAGTGCTCCGCTCTATCGATTGAGCCTCGCCGATCGGCAATTGATCGAAATTGCGCGGGCGCTATTGCAGAAGCCACGCGTACTCATTCTCGACGAGCCGACGTCGTCCTTGCACGTGGCCGAGGTTGAGCGGCTGCACGACGTCATCCGGAGCCTGCGCGATTCCGGCATCGGCATCGTGTATGTCAGCCACTTTCTCGAAGAGTTGCTCGAGATTTCCGACACTCTCGTGATCTTGCGCAACGGCCGGCGGGTCACGCAGGATATCGCACCATCGGTCGGAGAACTTAAAACGGTGGTCACGGCGATGCTCGGCGAGTCGCCGGAATCGCTTGCCGAGCGGGGGCAACGCGCCGACGATGCGCACGGCGCCGATGCCGGCATCGCGCCCATCAAAGTCGGCCCGTTGCGCATTTCCGGCCTGCGTGGTCCCGGCGATTTGCGAATCGATAAGCTTGAAGTGCCGCCGGGCGAGCTGGTGGGTGTCGCGGGTCTTGCCGGCGCGGGCGTCGAAGAATTGTTCGCCGTTCTATTTGGGACGGCGAAGGCGAAAGCCGGCTCAATCGTTCTGCCGACGGGCGCACGAGCGCCGGGGAGTACCGCGCGCGCGGTCAAAGCAGGCATCGCTTACACGCCGGCGGACCGCAAACAGTTCGGACTCATGTTGCGGCAAAGCGTCGCCGAAAACGTCGTCAGTGTGCGCACGCTGACACTCGGACGCGACGGCTTCGTGCTGCGCGCCGAGCGTTTGCGCCGCGCGGCGTTGGAACGCTGCCGCCAGCTTGGCGTGGTCGCCGGTTCGATGCGTCAACCGGTCGGCGCGCTATCCGGCGGCAATCAGCAGAAGGTCGTGTTTGCCAAATGGATCGAGGCGGCGCCGTCGCTCCTCGTGCTGGACGATCCGACTCGCGGCATCGATGTCGGCGCCAAGCGTGAAATGCACCGGATCATGCGTCAACTCGCCCGCTCCGGAAGGGTCGTGCTGTTCTACTCGAGCGATCCGGGCGAGATTGCCGCGGTGGCCGATCGGGTCGTCGTGTTCGTCGATGGTGCGATGACCAAAGAGCTTGACGGCGCAACGCTGACCGAACACGAGTTGGTCACCGCAATCAACACCGGTGTGAAACCTGCGGTGAAGCCGGCGGCCTAGGCGTTATCGATGATCTGAAGAGTGTGAGTGAGATAGTGAGCAGTGAAGGAAAGCACGCGCAAACCAAACACCACACCATGTGGATAGGCAATGTGCGCAATTTATCGTTTCAAGATCAGCTGAAAGCGACGGTCGCGGTTGGGCTCAACGAAATGAGCATGACGCCGCTCGACGTCGATCGAAACCAGGCCAAAGGCATCTCGCCGGGCGACATGCGCAAGATGGCGGCGGACTTAGGCGTGAGCCTTCCGATACTTGATCCGATGGCGAGCTGGGCGCCACATTGGCGTACGGGAATATCCGACCCCGGCTTCATGGAATTTCTCGGCTACTCGGCGGATGACTTCTTTCGCATCGCCGACGAGCTGGGCGTTTCCACCATGACGGTGATCGGCACTTTGCGGCCCGGTCTCGCTTCGGTGCCGGAGATCGCCGAAAGCTTCGCCTTGCTGGCAGACCGGGCCGCCGCGTACGGCTTGCGCTGCATCCTGGAGTTCATCCCCATCTGGGGAATCAAAGATCTCGGGATGGCGTGGCAGATCCTGCAAATCGCCGATCGTCCAAACGCCGCTCTGGCGTTCGACTTCTGGCATTATATCCGGGGCGGGCGCGACGACGCCCTGCTGCGCTCCATTCCGGGTGACCGCATTGCCTACGTACAGGTCACGGATGCGGAAGCTGAGCCGCCGCCCGGGCGATCACTGGAGCAAGATTGTTTGTTTCATCGTCTGCAGCCCGGCGAGGGCGCTTTGCCGATCAAAGAAATGCTCGACATTCTCCGCGAAATTGGCGGAGTCGAGCGAGTAGGGCCCGAGGTTTTTTCGGCGAAACTCGACGCGTTGCCAGCCGAAGCGATTGCACAAGAGTTGCGCGAACCGTATTGGCGAGCGCTCGCACAATCCGGCATCGGCAGGCCCACGCACTAATTTCGGACAAATCGAGGAGGACGCTTTGCCAGGACTTGTTGAGAAGAAGTCGATCATTGTGACCGGGGCCGGCAGCGGCATCGGTGAAGCGATTGCGCGCGATCTCGCGGCCCAGGGCGGGCGCGTCGCCATTGCCGATATCAACGTGGCTGCGGCCGAGCGCGTTGCCGATAGTATCCGTAAGGACGGCGGCGAGGCGCTTGCGTTGCAGGTTGACGTTGTTGACCGCGCAAGCGTTGAGCGCATGATCAAGGCGGTGGTGAAAGCCTTCGGCCGTCTCGACGTCATGTTCAACAATGCCGGCATCAGCAAAGCCGGCCTGTTTTTGGAAGCCACCGAGGCCGATTTCACCCGCATCATGAACATCAATGCGCTCGGCGTGCTGATCGGCATGCAAGAAGCGGCAAAGCAAATGATCGTTCAGGGCGGCGGCGGAAAGATCATCAACACCGCCTCAATCGCCGGGAAGGTCGGCGAGAAGATCGCCACGATCTATTGCGCCAGCAAGGCGTGCGTCATTTCGTTGTCGCAGGCCGGCGCCGAGGCGCTCGGCGAACACAATATCACCGTCAATTGCTTCAGTCCCGGCTTCGTCAAGACTCCGCTGTGGGATGGGCTCGACCGGGACCTGATGAAGGCCGGCTACCGGGATGAGCCGAATGCCGTCGAAGAACTCGCCCGGAATAAAGCCATCCTCAAGCGAGTGTCGACACCGGAAGACCTCGTCGGCGCGACCACCTTTCTCGCTTCCGACAGGTCCAATTACATGACTGGTCAGAACCTGATGGTCGAGGGTGGCGTGCGGATGGTGTAGTGACGTCCGCTCGCCTTGGGAGAAGCGAGCTCAGGCTGCACCGAGCATGACGTCACGCAGCCAGCAAAACGCCGGGTCGTAGGCAAATCGCGAGTGCCAGATCAAATACTCGGTGAAGGACGGCATCTCGAACGCTACGGCGAGCATGCGCAAGCCCGACCAGCCGGGCGCGGTATCCATCATGCGCGCCGGCAGAATACCGACTGATGCGCTGCCGCGGACCAATGCCGGAATCACGTTGAAGTTCGGCACGGTGCGGACGGCGCTGGCGCGATTGCGCATGTGATTGGTGGCGCGCAGCTCGCTCGTCTGCATGGTAACGCCGGCAAACTGGGCCATTACATGCGGATATTCGAACAATTGCTCCAATGTGACGATGCCGCGTAATGGGTGGTCCTCGTCCACGATGCAGCAGTAGGACTCCGAGAACAGCATATCCATGCGCAGCAATTGATCGGAAGCCGCTTCCGCCTGACTCAATGGATTTCCGGTGACGCAAAGATCGACCGTACCGCCGCGCACGTGCTCAAGCGGCGAATTGATCGGCAGAATGTCATAGCTCACATAAGGTGCTTGCTTTTCGATGCGCCGAAACACCGTAGAGAGATAGACCGTGGTGCTGTAGTCGGACGCCATGATGCGAAATTTTCGGCGATCCTTGTTGGGGTCGAACAGCGGCTTTGCCGAAATAGTTGAGTCGATCTGCAGGATCGTTTGCCGCACCGAAATCGCCAGCGATTGCGCGAACGGTGACAAGTCGTAGCCGCGGCCGATGCGGACGAGCAATTCGTCATCGAATTGATCGCGCAGCCGCCGCAAAATGCCGCTCATTGTCGACTGGGTCACATGCATCTTTTTCGCTGCACGGGTCACATTCTTCTCCGCCAGCAGGGCATCGAGCGAAGCCAGCAGGTTCAAATCGAAATCTCTTATAGTTTTCATACGTTTAGCCGACGCACCCAAGTATCGGGCAGGCCGATAGTTCAAGTTGGAAAATGCGATTTGTCAATGCCAGAGCTAGCTGCGAGCGTCGCCGCACTCACCAAAGCGCATCAAATAAGCGCAAGGAGGAAAACGTGCCGGTAGCCGCCAAGACTGTGCCTTTTGCCTCAAAATCTCCGCGGCCTGAATTTTCGGTTTTGCTCAATCGCGTCCGTGAGCTGCAGCCGGCGGTGCGCGCAGCAGCGCGCGATACCGAGACCAACCGGCGTGTTTCGAAAAGGACCATGGACCTCTTGCGCGAGGCCGAGCTGACCAAGCTAGTGCGGCCGGCGCGGTTCGGCGGCTTCGAATACGGCACCAGCGAACTCGCGCAGATTGCCTTCGAGCTCGGCCGCGCTTGCGGCAGCACCGGTTGGTGCGGCTCGCTCGCCATGTGCTACCAGTGGATGATGTCGTTCTTCACGCTCGAGGCACAGCAGGATGTCTTGGGCGATCCGAACAATCTCGTCGCGGGTTCCTATCAACCGAGCAAAGAAGTTGAGATTGTTCCCGGCGGCATCAAGCTCGCCGGCGCGTGGCCCTATGCGAGCAACTGCGAAAATAGCCAATGGCTGATGCTCGGGGCCGGACTGCCGAACGCTAAAGGCCCCCCAGACGTAATGTGGTGCCTGGTGCCGATCACCGACATGAAGGTGGATCAGGACACGTGGTTCACCAGCGGTCTTCAGGGCACCGGAAGCAAGACCGTGCGTATCGAACGGCCGGTATTCGTTCCCGACCACCGCATGCTGCGATTTGCCGAGATCGTCGCCGGTACGGTTCCCGGAAAAAAGATCGACGACAACAATATGAGCAAATTCGGCTTCACCACCTTCGGCCCGACCGCGCTGGTCTCGCCAGTTCTCGGCATGGCGCAAGGCGCGCTCGATTGCTTTATCGAGATGGCGAAGACAAAAGTGCGGGCGGCCAAGCCCGGCATGATCGTGCCGATGGCTGCCTCGCCGATGATACAGAACAAGATCGGCGCCGCCTCGGCCACCGTCGAGTCGGCTTTCACATTACTCCTCACCAGCGTGGCAGCAGCCGAAGACAAGGTCCGCAACGACGCGCCGCTTGCAATCGGCGAGCGCATCGCCATTCGGCGCAATCAAGGTTTCGCCGCCAAGCAGTCAGTCTCCGTGGTCAACGACCTCTTCGCTAAAGAAGGTGCCGCTGGCAGCGACCTCGCCGCGCCGCTGCAACGCTTCTGGCGCGACGCAAACGCGGCAGCATTACATTTGTCTCTCGATTGGGAGCCGATCGCCGCGATGTACGGCCAAGAGCGGCTCGGGCTCGAACCGGTTGGTCTCTATTAAAGGCGCGGCCGATGAGCGACACGCAGCAATTAAGACTCGACGCCAAGCAGGCACTTCGGCGTCTGGCGAGTTCGGTCAGTGTCGTAACTTGCCGGCAGGACGGCCGCGATTTTGCGATGACCGCGACCGCCGTGAGTGCGCTGAGCATGGAGCCGCCCTCAATGCTGGTCTGCGTTAATCGATCGGCCAAATTCCACACCGCGCTCTCTCAGGCGGATGCGTTCGCCATCAACGTGCTGAGCCGCGGCCACGTCGTTATCTCGCGGCTGTGCAGCGGCGAGGCGAGTGGCGAGAGCCGCTTCGGGGTCGGCTGCTGGGACACGGGTGCTGCGGCGCCCATTTTGGCCGACGCCCAAGCCGCCATCATCTGCCGGAAAGACAAGCAGCTCGACTACGGCACCCATACCGTTTTCATGGGCCCCATTCTGTCAATTTCCACCAACGGCGAGGTCGATCCGCTCATTTATGTCGACGGCCAATATACTGGGCGGGCCGCTTAAGGATCGGTTGTTGGAGCGGAGCCGTTCCGCAACGAACGAATGGCTGATGGACAAGAGCGGACGTTGACACGACCGGGTGGGACGGCCAACCATGTCGAAAATGTTTTGCTCGTCAGGGAGGAACGGCAGGTTATGAGCGTTGACGCGCGCATTGCCGAGCTGACGCAGAAGATGTGGAAGCGCAAATTTTACGCGTTGCTTTCGCAGCCTTCGCCGACGCCTGAAAAACTAAAGCCGCTGTTGCCGGCTCACCTCGAATACATGATCTCGCTCGAGAAGCGTGGCTTCTTGTTCGCCTCGGGTCCGTTATCGGATGGCAAGGGGCCGCCGACTGGCGCAGGGCTGACTATTTTGCGTGTGACAGGGATCGACGAAGCGCGCGCATTAGCGGAAGCCGACCCGTTCGTGCTGAACGGCTTGCGCACGTACGAACTCAAAGAATGGACGATCATGGAGGGCACGCTCGGACTGCGCGTGAACCTTTCCGATCTGTCGATCGAAGTGGCGTAGAGGAAAGCGCATGGAAACGGTCGGCTTTGTCGGCGTCGGCAAGATCGGTATGCCGATCTCACAAAACCTGATCAAAAACGGTTATCGGGTCGTCGGCTACCGCCGCGGCTCTCTCGCCGAGTTTGAAAAGATCGGCGGCGTGCCGGCCCGTTCGGCGGCCGATGTCGGCGCCCAGGCCGACATCGTGTTTTCTTGTCTGCCATCCGACGAAGCGCTTCAGCAAGTCGTGCAAGGTCCCGACGGTCTCGTCAGCACGGCGCGGCCGGGACAAATCGTGGTCGAGCTCGGCTCCTACCCGGTGCCGGTCAAGAAGCGGCAGATCGCGCCGTTGGCCGAGAAGGGCGCCGTGTTTATCGACGGCGAAGTGGCCGGGACGCCCGGCATGGTCGCGGCGCGCAAGGGCGTTGTCTTTCTCGCCGGCGACGCTGACGCATGCAAAAAGCTCGAACCCGTTGTCGCTGGCTTTGCCGATTCATGCATTTACTTCGGCCCGTTCGGTGCGGCGAGCCGCGTCAAGCTCATCAATAATCTTCTGGTGTCTATCCACATCGCCGCCACCGCTGAGGCGATGGCGCTCGGAGTCAAGGCCGGCGTTGACGTCGATCTGATGATTAAAGCCATCGCGAACGGCAGCGGTGGTTCGACGCAGTTCGGCATCCGCGCCCCGTGGATGGCGGAGCGGCGCTTCAAACCGCTGCAAGGTCCGATCCCTGGCTTACAGCACTACATCGAGATGATCGGCGAATTCGCCGACAGCGTCGGCGTGGCGACGCCGCTTCTCGACCGGACCGCGGAGCTATTCGAGCGTTTCGTCGCTATGGGCCTGTCCGATTGCGACGGCGCCGCCATGATCGATGTCATCGGCTCGCTGGAACGGCCACCGCACCACGATTCGAAAACCCGATCATAGGCCGGAAGGCCGACGCGAAATCCTCACGCAACAGCGACGACCCCTGGAGGGCAATATGGAATTCGGCTACTTCACGCTCAGCGACAATCACTACGAGAACAACGAGCGCTCGGCCAATCAGTTTGTCGCCGACATCACCGCGGAAGCTTTGTACGCCGACGAGCTCGGGATGAATTCGGCATGGATCGGCGAACATCATTTCAATTCGCTGGGCGTATTGTCGTGTCCGGATATTGTGCTCGGCTACATCGCCGCCAACACGACACGCATTCGGCTCGCCCCGGCGGTGACGGTGTTGCCGCTGCATCATCCGATCCGTGTGGCCGAGCAGTGGGCGACGCTTGATCTTCTCTCCGGCGGCCGGGTCGATTTCGCTGTTGGCCGCGGTTACGACCAGCGCGAATACCTGCCGTTCCACGTGTCGTTTGCGGACAACCAGGGAATTTTCGAAGAGGGTCTGGAGCTGGTGCGCGAACTTTGGCGCGCGCCGGACCGTATCTCACATCACGGCAAACACTATTCGTTCGACGATGTGCGCATCACGCCGAAGCCGATCCAACAGCCTATCCCAACCTACGTCGGATCGTTCTCGAAGCCGTCGATTGAGCTCGCGGCCCGGCTCGGTTGCGGGCTTGTCGTGGCGCCATTTGCTGCGGCGATCAGTTACGGCGGCCTCAAACAAGTCGCCGACCTCTATCATGAAAGCTGTGCCAGGCATGGACAAAAGCCCGGTCGGCTGATGTGCAGCTATTTCACCCATTTCGCCGACAACAAGCAGCAGGAGGATGCGCAACGCGCCCGCCAAATCCGGTACTATAAAGAGTGCGTGATCCCGGCATTTCCCGGCGATCCCAAGTCGGCGCCGCCGAGCTATCGCTATTTCATTGACATGGTCGAGCGTCTCAACAAGGTAAAGCCCGAGGATTTGACCGAAAACTCGGTCCTTATCGGCTCGCCGGCGCGGATGATCGAGACCCTGAAGAAAGTCGAGGCTGCCGGTTTCTCGGAGGTCATTCTCTACTTCAACGTCGGATTAAAACCCCATAATCAGGTCAAGGAAGAAATGGCCCGATTCATGAGCGAAGTCGCTCCAGCCTTTGCCGATACGCGGCAAAAGGCTGCCTAAGATTCCGATACGCGCAACCCCTGCCGTTCGTGCGAACGGATAAGGGCCGGTGAGATTAAAGAGGAGGAATAGGCATGATCCGCGTCAGCAAAATCGCTCACGCCAGTTACGAGACGCCCGATCTCGACCAGCAAGTAGAATATTACACCGACGTTATGGGGCTATCGCTGGTCGCGAAAGAAAAGGACACGGCGTATCTGGCTTCGACGGTCGATCATCACTCAATCGTCCTGCAGCAAGGCCCGAAAGCGCAATGCGTGCGCCTGGGTTTTCAAATCCCGATGGACGCCGACCTCGATGCATTCGACAAGCAAGTGTCGGCGCACGGCATCAAAACCACGCGCAAGAAGGATCCGGGGCCGTCGATCTCCGAAGCGGTGACTTTCGAAGATGCGAAAGGCACCGTAATGGAAGTGTTCAAGCGTGGCGCTTTTTCCCATCAGAAATTTCAGCAAAAGGGCGTTGTGCCGTTCAAGCTCGGCCACGTCGCGTTCCACTGCGTCGACGTCAAGAAGGTCACGAAGTTCTATGTCGACGTGCTCGGCTTTCGCGAATCCGACTGGATGGGCGACTTCTTCTCGTTCCTGCGCTGCGGTCCGGATCATCACACCATCAACCTGATGGGAACGGGCTCGAACCGTCATTTTCACACCGCCTTTGAATTGCGCGACTGGAGTCACATGCATGATGCGTGTGATTTTCTCAGCCTCCGCGGATTTAAGCTGCTCTGGGGTCCGGGCCGCCATGGCATCGGTCACAATCTCTTTGCCTATCATCGCGCGCCGAATGGGCTCATCACCGAGACATTTGCCGAGCTTGACCGCATGAACGAGGAGCTAGGTTATTTCGAGCCGCGGCCCTGGCACCGAGACAACCCGCAGAAGCCGAAAGTGTGGGAGAAGGACCCGTCGGCCTCCAATCTCTGGGGTATCATGCCGCCCGACGAGATGATGCAATAGGTGCTTGGCGGCGGATCGATGAGTTGCCGGTCGGCGAGGAGGGGCGCCTTGGTCGCGATACTGCGCACTGCCGTCGCGATCGCCGCGTTAATCTTCTTTTTCGCACCGGCAAGAGCTGCCGAACCGCTGAAAATCGGCTTCAGCATGGCCATGACCGGCGGCGTGGCCCAGAACGGCAAGCAGCTTCTGATCGCGCTTGAACTCTGGCGCCACGATATCAATGCCAAGGGCGGCTTGCTCGGCCGGCCGGTCGAGTTCGTCTATTACGACGATCAAAGCAACCCGTCGAACGTACCCGGCATCTACACCAAGCTGATCAATATCGACAAAGTCGATTTGCTGCTGGGGCCCTACGCGACCAACATGGTCGCCGCGGCGATGCCGGTGATTATGGAAAGCAATAAGCTCACCATTGGGATGATGGCGGTCAGCATCAACCGCCATTTCAACTACCCGAAATATTTTTCAATGCTGTCGCTCGGACCCGACGGAGTGCGGGCTTTCTCGGAGGGCTTTTTCGCTCTTGCGGCGGCGCAGAAGCCAAAGCTGCAGACCGTTGCCATCCTGTCGGCCGACGCCGAATTCGCGCGCACTTCCGCCGACGGTGCGCGGGAGAACGCTGCCGCCGGCGGCTTCGAAATTGTCTACGACAAGAGCTATCCGCCCGGCACGACGGACTTCGCGCCGACCGTGCGTGCGCTGCAGGCGACGAATCCCGACCTCGTCTTTGTCGCCGCTTACCCGCCGGACACGGTCGGCATTGTGCGTGCGGCGAATGAGATCGGCTTAAAGCCGAAAATGTTCGGTGGCACCATGATCGGATTGCTCATCACGCCGATCAAGATGCAACTCGGCGCCATGATGGACGGCTTGATCATTATGGAAAGCTACGTCCCGAGTTTCGACTTCCCGGGAGCCGCCGACCTGCTCAAGCGGTATCGCGCGGCCGCGGCCAGCGAAAAGATAGATCCGCTTGGCTACGGGTTCGTGCCGTTCGGCTACGCAGCCGGCGAAGTATTGGCGCAAGCGGTGGAAGGGACCAAGAGCCTCGATCCCGACAAGCTCGGCGCCTACATGCACAGCCACAAATTTGAGACCGTCGTCGGCGAGATCGAGTACGGTGCGGATGGCGAATGGACGCACGGCCGGACCCTGTACACCCAGTTCCAGCATGTCGCGCCGAATGATGTCGAACAATTCGCTACCGGCAAGGCGCAGCCGGTGCTCTGGCCGCCGCAATACAAGACCGGCGAAATGATCTTTCCCTACGCCGACGCGCTAAAGTAGGGCTGCCGCCGGTCACTCGTTCTTGCCGCCGATCTGTTTGAGCTTGGCAAAAACCGCTTCGACGTTGAGCTCGGCGGATTTTTTCTCTGGAACAGCGGGTTCCTCCGGCACTTCCTTTGGCGCCGTGGTGACGGCCGCGGGTAAAAGTGTGGCGCCCTGCGCTTCAGCCGGCGCGGGCTTCTCCTTCGCGGCGCGCTGAACTTCAAGGTCGAGATCGATCTGCGAGGATAGCCCCAGCGTCACCGGATCGAGCGGGGTGAGGTTCGCGGAATTCCAATGGGTGCGGTCGCGGATTGCCTGGATGGTCGATTTGGTCGTGCCGACGAGCCGCATGATCTGGCTGTCTTTGAGCTCGGGGTGGTTGCGCACCAGCCAAAGGATGGCGTTGGGCCGGTCTTGGCGGCGCGATACCGGCGTGTAACGCGGTCCCTTTTTCTGCGCCGCTTCGGGCAGGCGCACTTTGGGATCGGCAATGTGCAGCCGCAGTTCCGGGTCGGCTTCCGCCTCGGAGATTTGTTCGCGCGTAAGTTGACCGGTCAATATCGGATCGAGGCCCTTGATGCCCTGCGCGGCGTCGCCGTCGGCGATCGCCTTTACTTCCAGCGGATGCAGGTTGCAGAACTGCGCGATCTGGTCGAACGACAAAGAGGTATTTTCGACCAGCCACACCGCCGTCGCCTTCGGCATCAGGGGCGAGATAGTCATGTGCAGGTCTCCTTTGGGCAAATCTTCCTTGCGCTCCGCCCGCCCTCCCGGACAGAGCTATTTAGTCATCAGCGATGACTGAAAAAGCGAAGCGAATATAGGCCCGGGGGTGGAGTCGCGCAACCGGCGCTCCGGGGATCGCTGGCGCGCCTCCACCGATCAAAACGGCGGCAGCAACAGCCCTTGAATTTGGCGTTTTAGACTCGTCGGCGGGCCGATTGTCGTGGAAAAGACAGAGAAAACAGGCGTTTGCTCCCCTGGCCTCAATCTTGCACTTGTCTGCACAGATCTGTGGTCAGAGACTGCGAGGGCCAAATGCTAAGGGTCGCTTTTGAAGCCGAGCCGGCACCACTTTCTGTCAATCTTGGGCGCGCCGCGCTGGTCATTATCGACATGCAGCGCGATTTTCTCGAACCCGGTGGTTTCGGCGAAGCGCTCGGCAATGACGTATCCCGCCTGCAAGCCGCGGTTGAACCCTGCCGCGAAGTACTCGCGGCGGCACGCGCCCACGGCATGCTCGTCATTCACACCCGCGAGGGACATCGTCCCGACTTGTCGGATGCCCCGCCGTATAAGATCGAGCGCGGCGACCCCGCGAGCCGCATCGGGGCGCCGGGTCCAATGGGCCGCATCCTGGTCCGCGGCGAACCCGGCCACGACATCATCCCGGAGCTTTATCCGCTCCAAGACGAGCCGGTCATCGACAAGCCGGGGAAGGGCGCGTTCTACCAGACCGATCTCGATCTGATGCTGCGTAACCGCGGCATAGACACGTTATTTGTTTGCGGTGTCACCACGGAAGTCTGTGTCAACACCACCGTTCGCGAAGCCAACGACCGAGGCTTTCGTTGCATTGTATTGTCTGATTGCTGTGGATCGTACTTCCCCGAATTCCACGCCGCAGGCTTGGCCATGATCAAGGCGCAGGGCGGTATCTTCGGTTCGGTTGCGCCGTCAAAGTCGTTGTTGAACTCGCTTAATTCGCTGGCGGCGGTCGCCTGAAGTAAATCCGCGCGCCCCGGCGCGCAGTGGGCGCGTTCGGTGTGGGCCGCGCAGAGAGCTGCGTGCTGTTTTTTTTGCAGGTCATGACCGTTATTTCATCGGTCGCGCGACGCCCGGTATACTCTTAAGTACACCACGCTCCGTCGTGCCGCCGCCGCCCGACAAACACTCGCAGCCGATTCCGCTGACCATTCATCGGGTTTGCGCTCATATCGACAGTCGCTGGCGCTACGCACGGGTTTGGCACGCGGCTTGCGAGGCCCAACAAGCAATCCTGGATGATTGCGAAAATTTGCCGCCGGGGGGCGCAGCCGATCACGCCGCAAACGCTGCTCGCAGCAATCGGGCAGCGCGTTGTCCGCGGGCTTTGGCTTCTGCATCGAACGAACAGCTGCCGGAAGGGCAGAAGGGGAGCGTGCAATGGCATCCACAACATCGACGACCGGGTTTCAGCCAAAACTATTCACCCCCGGCGACTGGAACGCGTTTTTTGGTTTCGGCACCAACATTCTCACCAACATGTTGACGCTCACGATTCTGTTGCGGTTCGTGATCAAAATGCCGGACTCGATTGTGTTCGGCCGCATCCTGCCGGCGGTCGGCCTGATGTTGTGCCTGTCGACGTTTTACTACGCGTATCTTGCCTATCGCTTGGCGAAGCAGACCGGGCGAAGCGACGTGTGCGCACTGCCGTCAGGCATCAGCGTACCGCATATGTTCATCGTTGTGTTCGTGATCATGCTCCCGATCACGTTGACCACCCACGATCCGATCAAAGGCTGGGAGGCCGGTCTGACGTGGGTGTTCTTCCAGAGCTTCATCCTGATGATTGGCGGTTTCGTTGCCCCGATCGTCCGCAAGATTACGCCGCGGGCCGCGTTGCTCGGCACCTTGGCCGGCGTATCGATCACGTTCATTTCGATGCGGCCGGCGCTGGAAATGTACATGACACCGGTTATCGGCCTGACTTGCTTCGCCGTGATCTTGGTGAGCTGGTTCGGCGGATTCAGGTATCCGAAAGGCATCCCCGCCGGTCTTGTCGCCATTGCGGTTGGAGTGGTGCTCGCGTGGGGCTCGAACCTCTTCGGCCTTAATTACGGTGGGTTGACCGGGGCCGGCATTGCCTCCGCCTTCACGAACTTTGGCTTTTCGGTACCACTCCCGGCCGTGAACCACATCTTTTCCGGCTTCGAATATCTCGGCGTGATCCTCGTCACGGCGATCCCGTTCGGGATTTACGACTTGGTCGAAGCGATGGATAACGTCGAGAGCGCGGAAGCCGCAGGCGATGCGTTTCCGACGACGCGGGTGCTGACCGCCGACGGCGTCATCAGCCTGATCGGTTGTCTGATGGGCAACCCGTTCATCAACGCCGTCTATATCGGCCACCCCGGTTGGAAGGCGATGGGCGGTCGCATCGGCTACTCGGCGCTGACCGGCATCATGGTAATTATCCTGTCTTGGTTCGGCATCATCTCGTTGATGTTGGCCATTATCCCGGTGGTCGCGATCTACCCGATCCTGCTCTACATCGGCATGTTGATCGGTGCGCAGGCCTTCCAGACCACGCCGAAGGGACACGCACCCGCCATCATATTGGGGCTCACCCCCCATCTTGCGGCGTGGGCCAGCGTTCAATTGGACGGTGTGTTGCACGCGGTTGGCACCGACGCTGCGACGGTCGGTCTGGACAAGCTCGCCAACCAAGGCGTTCTCTACGCCGGCCTGCACGTCATGGGAGGGGGTTCCATCTTGACCGGACTGGTGCTCGCTGCGATTGGCGCCTTCGTCATCGACAAGAAGTTTGTTAATGCCGCCGGCTTTGCACTGGCCGGCGCCATTCTGACCTTCTTCGGGTTTATGCACGGTGAAGCGGTGGGCATCGCGGTGACGCCGGTGGTTGCTATTGCATATCTCATCGTCGCTGCGTTCCTGTTCTTGCTGAGCTACTCGCCGGCGAGTGCGCTCGACAGGACCGCCCCGCACGAAGCACTGCCGGAGCCGGCCGAATAACAGAGCCGTATTTCGAACGCTCGAGCGCCTCTCCCTAAACGGGGAGAGGCGCTTCTTATTTCAGAGGTTTTGTTTTATTCCGCGGCCGCTTTGGCGGCGCTGCGCTCTTGGATCGCCTGCCAGATCTTCTGCGGCGTCGCCGGCATATCGATTTGGTCGATGCCCAGCGGCTTGAGCGCGTCGAGGATGGCGCTCACCACCGCCGGCGGCGCGCCGGTAGCGCCGGCTTCGCCTGCGCCTTTGATCCCGAGCGGGTTCGTTGTCGCCGGAACTTCGGTCAGTTCGGAGACCATGTCCGGGAAATCTTCGGCGCGGGGCATGGCATAGTCCTGGAAACTTCCGGTCACTTGCTGCCCGTCGTTGTCGAAAACGATCGATTCCATCAGCGCCTGGCCGACGCCTTGTGCGACGCCGCCGTGAATCTGTCCTTCGCAGAGCAGTCTGTTGACGATCTTGCCGACGTCGCCGACCGAAGTGTAGCGCGCCAGCTTGACCACGCCGGTCTCCGGATCGATCTCGACCTCACAGACGTGGCAGCCGTTCGGATAATTCGACGGCTCGGCGGCAAACGTGCCGGAAGCTTCGAGCCCGACTTCGAATTGCGGCGGCAGGAACATCGGCCGGTGCAACGACTGGGCTACCGCAGTCAACGGCAGCGAGCGGTCGGTGCCGACGATGTGAAATGCACCGTCCTTGAACTCGAGGTCGGTGGCCGCCGCTTCCAGCATCATCGCCGCCATGGGCTTGGCCTTTTCGATGATGGCGTCGGCGGCGCGTTTGAGCGCGTTGCCGCCGACATGCATGCTGCGCGAGCCGTAGGTGCCGCGACCGACAGCGACCTCATTGGTGTCGCCCTGAACGAATTGGATCGAGTCCAGCGGGACGCCGAGCCATTCGTGGACCATTTGCGCGTAAACCGTCTGGTGTCCCTGACCGTGCGAATGGGTGCCGGCGAGGATCATCAGCGTGCCGCTCGGGTCGAAGCGGATGACCATGCGGTCATTGAAGATCGCGGCCTCTTCGATAAAGAAGCCGATGCCGCGGCCGCGCAATTTGCCGTGTTTCTTTGATTCGGCGGCGCGCTTGGCGAAACCGCTCCAGTCGGCAAGCTTGAGGCAGTCGTCCATGACCCGCATGAATTCGCCGCTGTCATAGGCGATACCGGAATGAAGTTTGTGCGGCATGGCGGACGGTGGAATGAAATTGCGCCG
>Ga0070764_10000041_pt1 | contig 40741 bp, 26 predicted proteins | sample HubBroMetageWRM4_FD_67287 | JGI IMG/M metagenome (GOLD analysis project Ga0070764, IMG submission 67287) | Warmed soil microbial communities from the Hubbard Brook experimental Forest, New Hampshire - Hubbard Brook CCASE Soil Metagenome WRM 4 | ecosystem: Environmental > Terrestrial > Soil >... | reverse complement strand
CGGTACGCGCTGAAATGATGAATCTTGTAAAGACTGCAGTTACAACCGGGCTTCCATGGCTTGGCGATGAGCTTGTCCTGGTCTTCCGCAAGGCCGCCTGAGACAACCTTGCTAAACTTCATTCGAAACTTACTCGCGAGCGGATGATCTGGCGGGATACCTAAGGACACGGGGATTGCGCCCGCAAGGTGCTCCCCCATCTGGAGAGAACAGTTCAGTGACCGGATCGAGACTTCAGAAACCGACAACACCCACTAAGCCTGCAGCAAGGATAGGTGCGAACTTGTTTAGGCGGTTCTCTCTGACAGAAATCTTGTCCTTCGATCCTGCTCGGATACGCGAAAAGCTTATTCCGTGGGCGATGAAGGGCGGGCTGGCGATTCTGGACCAGGGTGTTTTCACAGGATCTAATTTTGTAATCAGCATCCTGCTGGCCCGGTGGCTGGCACCGGAACAATATGGGAGTTACGCGGTCGCATTTGCGATATTCCTGTTTATTATGAGTTTCCACCAAGCCTTGCTGCTGGAGCCCATGTCGGTGTTCGGCGGTTCGGTGTATCGCAATTGTCTTCGTGGTTATCTGAAGGCCTTGCTCATGGTTCATCTGGGCATGTCGCTGGTGATTGTCCTCCTTCTGGGCATTTCAGCCGCTGTCGCGTTTAAGTTGCACCCAGCGAGCAGTTTGCCCAGCGCTCTTGTCGGCGTGGCTTTCGCAGCGCCGATGATCTTGTTGCTCTGGTTAGTTAAACGGACCTTCTATTTGAAGCTTTCCCCTGCGCCTTCCGCCGGAGCAGCCGTTCTCTACTGCGTTCTAGTGATGAGCGGACTGACCATGATCTATAAGCATGGGCTGCTTTCCGTGTTCTCAGCCTTAGTCCTGATGGGGATCGGGAGTTTGGTAGCCAGCATCTGGCTGCTCGTCTATATGAGATATCGCCTTTCCTCAAGCGAGGCTGCTCCCAGCCTGGCGGAAATTTGGGATCGCCATTGGCGGTACGGGCGTTGGGCGTTGGGGGCTAACGCCATGATGTGGGTTCCGATCAACTTGTTCTACCCGCTGCTGAGCCGGTTCTCAGGCATGGCGGAGGCAGGCGAACTGAAGGCCTTGATGAATTTCGCTTCACCCATGCTGCAAACCTGCGCAGCGCTTTCCTCGCTTATGCTTCCTTACTCAGCGCGCGTGCTGCAGCAAAGAGGCGGTGCCGGCGTGAACATCATCCTGCGGCGCATGACTTTGCTTTGCGTTGCTTGCGCGGTTCCATATTGGGTTGTGCTGATAGCGTTTAGAGGGCCAGCTTTCCGGATGCTTTACTCTGGAAGGTATACCGAAGTCATCTATCTGCTGCCCGTCGTTGCTTTGGTATCCATATTTGGCAGCGCGTTTTTCGGCCCTTCAATTGTGTTGAGGTCCCTGGAGTCGCCGGGGCTGGTTTTTGCCGCCGTTTCGGTTTCGAGCTGTATCGCAGTCGCCGTCGGCGTTCCTCTTACTCGGGCTCTGGGCGTGGAGGGAGCGGTATGGAGCATGGCCCTGTCGGAAGCTCTGGCTTTTGGGATGGCTGTTGTTCTACTCCGTCGGAAGGCTCGCGCGTCCACCGAGGCGGTTCCCCCTTTTCTGGTGCTGTCGGCGAGTGAATAGTAAAGCAGCTTTCGGCATTCATCCTTTGTTCTTTGCAAATCAGGTTCTCGCATATCAGATCGAGCTTTAAGAAAAATATACTTCAAGGAAACATACACTTATGAAGCAGACATTCCGACGAGTTCGAGCCAAGGCGGCAAGAAGCAAGATTCGCGTTCCGCAGGTGTGGTCCTGGCATCTCGGGCTAAAACCCCAGGATGCATTTCTGGCGTCCTTCCCTCGATCCGGCAGCACCTGGCTACGTTTTATGCTCTTCGAAATATTGTCTGGTGAAGATGCGGGATTTCGAAAGATCGAAGACCGCCTGCCTGAGATCCACAGGCACCGAGGAAGCCAAGGGATTCTGCCGGGAGGCGGCCGGCTCATCAAAACCCATGAGAACTACCGGAGCGATTACAAGAGAGCTGTGTTGTTGGTTCGCGATGTTAGAGATGTTTTCCTTTCCGTTTACAACAGCTACATCGCTCTGGAGTTGGCTAAGTTCGTCTCAAAGGGCGATATAGACAGTTTTCTGTTGTCCTTTCTGGAAGGTAAAGTTATTCATACGGGTTCCTGGCAGAAACACACGAACTCCTGGCTGGAATCCCCGCTTGCGAAGAACGGTAATTTGCTGGTCGTACGATATGAGGATCTCCGCAAGAATCCCGAACAGAAGCTCCAGGAGTTGCTGCAGTTTGTAGGTATCAATTCCGACGGTCGAGCGATCCGGCAGGCGATCGAGAACAATACCCTGCAGCAGATGCGCGCAAAGGAAGACAAGGCTAAGAAGGCCGGAGAAACTTCGATTCTGCTCGGACGTCGCACGGAAGCATTTGACGAAGTGAGCCGCTTCGTCCGCAAAGGTGCGGTCGGAGGGTGGCGAGGCAAGTTGACAGACGCTCAGGTGAATCTGGTTTGGCAGTACACGCGGGATGCGCTCTCGGAACTAGGATACGAGTCCGGATTGGTGGAAGAGGAACAAGCGAACCGGCGGGCTCAGCTGCCAGAATCTGACCTTGTATCGTCGCCCCGCGTGTCGTCGCCCCGCGCATTTTAGAGCCACAGATAAATGCCTGACATAGTTACCAATTCAAGCACCAGCCTCAAATCAAGCGCCCGCCTCGCAAGAATTGACCGGGGCGCGGTGGTTTTGTTTGCGCTGTTTGCGCTGGTTGGCACGCTGGCGATCATTCGTCCGCTCTGGGTGCTTGCTGGTCTTGGAATTGCAGCCGGTCTTGGCGTCTGTTGGCTGATTGTCCTCGGCGTGCGGCGTTCGGGTCTGGAACTCTGGCAGATCCTGGCGCTGATTGCGGTGAGCGGTTACTTGTTGCTGAATTATGGATTCGAAAACCTGACTGTCCACGTCGGTGGGTTTCCTATCATCATCAGTTACGGACTGATGTACGCCTCTTTGGCTTTGGCGATTTTTTCCCATAGGCGGTTGATTGCTACAGGACTGCAGGAGACACCCGTAAAGTGCATGCTGATTTTGATAGTTCTGGCAGTTTTCCACCTGGTCATGGATGTTCCCACGTACGGGATCTGGGCCCTCCGCGACAGTACGATGTGTCTCGACGGTATTTTCATGTTCCTGGGCCTGGCTTGGGCCATGAAGAGCAGTAATGTCGTTTTCGTAACAAAGTGGCTGCTAGTCGTCTTCATCCTGAACCTGTTTTACAGCTTCACTCAGCCTTGGGGTGAACAGTTGTATGCGTGGTCACCGGTGAGCGGCGTTTTTCTTAAAGTGCCGATTCTGGGACATTTCAACGGCAGGGGCGACATATTGTTGGCAGGAGCGCTGTTTTGCATCTGCGTCGGCAGCTATGTGGTCAAGCGTCCGAGCTGGTTAATGCTGGTTCTAGCGGGGCTGCAGTTTCTTGGGATTGCGATCGCCCAGACCAGACGTATGTACTTGGCGGCTGTGCTCGTGATGCTTCTCCTTGTCGTCCTGGGCGAGGCCAAGAAATTCGCGAAGCTCTTCGTCCTTGTCCCTTTTGCCATCGTGGTGATTTACCTTGTGACCACGGTAGGGGGCGTCGAAATTACTGGCCGAATCGGTCCGGTAAACCTGTCGTTCTTCAAGGAGCACCTTAGAAGCCTTCAGACCTCTGATGGAACGCCAGGAAGCGCCGTTGAGGGCCGCATCACGTCGGTGGACGAAGCCTTAGAGCATTTTTACGCGCATCCCGTGTTCGGCGAAGGGTTTGGTGAACCGCTGCTTAACGAAGTTGACATGAATCAAGATCAAGGCGCGGTTGGGCGAGTGCCGCACAACTCGAGTATCAGCTACCTGGCGAGATTGGGAGCGATCGGATTCGTGGTGTGGATTGCGTTTCATTTGTCCTTGCTGAACAGATTTGTTTACGCATTTCGGCAGCGACACACGGCTGATAAGCGGTTCTATGCACTCGCCCTATGGTTCTTTCTTTTTTATGTGCTTTTCATGATCTCCAGTCTTGTGGAAGGCCCGTTCGAGTTTCCCTCAGGCGCTGTTCCATTCTTTTTCTTAATGGGCTTTGCTCTTGGATTGATACGTTGGCACTTGTCGGATAAGAAGAGTGAAAACGCAGTGGTTGCGGCGGTGAGCAACGCGCAGACAGCCACATTGCGAGTCAGCTTCCAAGAGTAAATTCTGAATCAATGGAAACAGCAAGAATAGTAACGACGAGCTGGGACGACGGCGACTGCGCTGACCTCCGAGTTGCCGAGATGCTGCAATCCAGCGGGATCGGAGGAACTTTCTACGTTCCCAACACTCCTTGCGATGGACACCGTGCGCTTAGTCATGCCGACTTGAGAAGCTTGTCGGCGGAAGGTTTCGAAATTGGCGCGCACACTGTTTCGCACAGACGCCTCCGGGGGCTATCGGGGGAAGAATTAGCCAGGGAAATCAGCCCTTGCAAGCCTTTCCTGGAAGACATCCTCGGAACGGAAGTTCGGATGTTCTGTTATCCGTGGGGCCGCTACGATTCGAACGTTATCCGCGCTCTGAAGGAGGCCGGCTATTGGGGGGCGCGAACGGTGCGCATGCTGGCTACCCGACTGGAGTTTAATCCGTTCGAAATGCCGACAACCGTCCAGATCATGCCGCATCGAAAATCCGGCTACGTCAGGAACGTTGCGAGGGCGCGGAAAATGGAAGGCCTGCAGGTTTTTCTGCGCCACATGGCAAGGCTTGATAATTGGGTCGAACTCGGCAAAAAGCTCTTCGATTCCGTGTTGCAAAACGGTGGCATGTGGCATCTCTACGGGCATTCGCACGAGATTGAAAAACTGGGTCTGTGGAAAGATCTGGAGGAAATCCTGGACTACGTCGGCAAGCAAAAAGGCGTGACGTACGTTCCGAATTGCGAGTTGATCCGGGTTCTCTCTCCACAAGGCAGCCGTGCTGGGAACGGCAAATCGTGAAGATAGTATTAGTTCATAATCACTATCAGGAAACAGGTGGCGAAGATGTTGTCTTCGAGCAGGAGCGTGAGCTCCTGGAGTGCGCCGGACACCAGGTCGTAGTCTACTGTCGCACCAATTTAGAGGCGGACTCCTATCTTGGCATCAAGCGCCTGGTGCTCGTGCAAAAAGCCATCTGGAATGATCAGGTGCGAACAGAATTTGCCGAGTTGCTGCGCGTCGAGAAGCCCGACGTTGTCCACGTCCACAACACCTGGGTGATGATTTCGCCGTCAATTTACTCGGCTTGCATGGAAGCGGGTGTACCGGTAGTGCAAACCCTGCATAATTACCGGCTCTTGTGTCCCGTGGGCACCCTTTTTCGGGATGGCAAGATCTGTGAAGAATGCTCGGAGCATACTTTGTGGCGAAGTTTTCGAAACAGGTGTTATCGCGGCTCTCGCGCCGAAACCGCCAGTGTCGGCTTGATGCTGGCGGTGCATCGCGCTCGTCATACGTGGCAGCGAGAAGTATCGTCCTATGTAGCCCTCACGGAGTTTGCCCGGAACAAATTTGTGCAGGGTGGGCTGCCTGCGCAAAAAGTATTTGTCAAACCCAATTTCGTGCACCCTGACCCGCTGCCGCAGAGTGGTGACGGAACGTACGCCATATTTGCAGGCCGGCTTTGGGGTACGCCGGAGGTCCGGGTCACCACGCTTCTGGATGCGTGGACTCGGCTTCGCAGCCGCATTCCTCTTCGGATTGTCGGCGGAGGGGAACAGCGCGATCAACTGGAGAAGAAGGCCATCAGCGCCAATCTCGACACAGTCGAGTTCACCGGCTTGTTAGCACACGACCAGGCTATTGCCGCCATTCGGGGAGCACGCTTTCTGATCTTTTCCAGCGAGTGGTATGAGACCTTCGGTCTCACCATGATCGAAGCCTTTGCCTGTGGTGTTCCGGTCATCTGTTCCAGATTGGGTGCAATGCGGGAAATTGTGGAAGACGGCCGCACTGGTCTGCACTTCACGCCCGGCGATGTCCAGGATCTAGCCGACAAAATCGAGTGGGCTTGGAATCACCCAGAGCGTATGAAGCAAATGGGAGAGCAAGCCCGGCAAGAATACGAAAACAAGTACACTGCGGAGAAGAATTATCCCCAGTTGATGGAAATATACCGCCAAGCAATCGCGGGATCCAACGCGTAATTGCAACCGGGTTCCGCTGCACACTGGTGCCCGGTCGTTCAAGTCCGGATTTCACCGATCAATCAGAATATCTTTTCGTTGGACGGTCCGGAAACTCACGAGATTTGCATCCCCGGAGCCTGCAGCCCCAAGGGTGCGAGTCCTAGCCGCTGAATGTAGAGTCATTGGAGACAGTTAAATGGCAACGCTGCCCAGACAAGCTTCCGATCGCGACACCCGAGAGAGTAGGGTCTGGCCCTATCTGTTTATCATTTCGTTGCTGGTCATCTGTTTTTTCGACCGACTTCTGGTTCATCATATAGGGCTGGACTGGCTGAACGTTATCCCATTGCTGGCGACGTTATATGTCGGTTACTGCCTCATCGCACTCGAAAAAACATTCGGTCATATCGCTTTCTTTCGACGACGGCTGGCACCGACCCCGGGTGAGCCCAAGCCAGTGGGATCTTTTCTTCTGTCGCACTGGGTGCGGTCTTGTTTGTTAATCGTAGTTGCCATAGTGGCTCTCGAGTTTGGTCTGCGATGCGAGAGCTATCATCGCTCCCTGCAGTATGAACGGCAAGGCGATCTCCTGTTTACGCCGGTCCCCAATCAGTCATACGTTGAGAAGATCTCACTGACGCATTCCTCGATTAACAGTTTCGGGCTTCGAGGTGATCCGGTCGATACCAGCCCAGGAAAGGAAATGATTCTTTGCCTGGGAGACTCCATTACTTACGGGTATGGCGTCGACGACGCGCATTCCTATCCGGCTCGGCTTCAAGCCACGCTGGATCAAGAATTTCCTAGTCGCTATTCGGTGCTCAACGGGGGCGTGGACGCCTATCCGATAGCTTTCGAAGACGAAAAGTTCCTTTATTTATGGAGTAGAGGCCTTCGTCCTAACATGGTGATCGTCGGATATTCCATGAATGAAGGGTTCCTGGGGCATCTGGTTGATAGCAGCGAGGAAGTGAAAGCACAATTCGCACGGCGAGTCTGGCTCAAGAATTATTTCCGGAGCTTCGCTCTGTACAACCTGGTGGCAGAGAACTGGGCGCGCCGATACTACGACCGAATGAAGGGCAAGCTGGTGCCCGGATCCAATTTTGCCGAGCTCTCCAAAGAAGAAGTAGATAAGCGCTACGATGGTTACCTGCAACGCCTTCTCACGGACTTGCAATCACACAACGTAAAGCCTGTGTTTCTGCTTCTCTGTAGCTTTAATAACCAAACCGGCGCCTACACCACGGAAGGGCCGTTCGAGAGCAGATTTGTTGACTTCGCTGAAAGGAATAAGCTTCCGTTGCTCCGGAGTGACGAGTTGCTGCGCGCCGGTGAACCGCGGAATACCGACCTGGCCAAGTACTTTCTGGATCCGGTTCATATGAATGAGCGCGGCACGCAGAAGGTTGCTGTCAAGTTGACTGAATTACTACCCGGCATGCTGGAGAAACCGGTGAACGTCGCAGCGAAGTGAAATGTATCCGTCGTCAGGCAAGCTTCCTGAGTTGCCGAAGGTGAAAAACCATATGTCCGTTCTGGGATTGTCCTCATTCGATCACGATACTGCAGCCGCCCTATTTCAAGCTGGGCGTGTCACCGCGGCTGTTGAAAACGATAAGGTGGCTCGTACGAAGACGCAGGGTCTGCCCCAAGCCGCTATTCGTTTTTGCGTTGGAGAAGGGGAAACGGCATGGAAAGAGATCGACCTGATTGCGGTAGCCAGTTCCGCATTTCGAGGATGGTTGCGGGAGTCGTGGTGCGACACCAGGCTGGCCCTGAACACGCCCATCGCGAGTGCTTACCATCAATTCAATGCGATTGGGCAGCTTAAGCGGCATTGGGACTATTTGCGGACGCTCCGGCGTCTGAGTGGCGGCAACAGCCGGGTCGTGACGTTTGACCACCACCTTTGCCACGCCGCTAATTCGTTTTACTCGTCACCTTTTGAACGGGCGCTGATCGTTACCATGGACGAGAACGGTGATGGTTGCAGCGGCATGCTGGCGCTCGGGGAGAAAACCGGAATCCGTGTGCTGCGCCGGATCCCTTTTCCTCATTCTCTGGCATGGCTGTACTCGCAAGTCACCGAGATTGCCGGCTTTGTTCCGCACAAGGAAGAGTACAAGACACAATGGTTCGGAATGGGCGGGGAACCCGAATTCAAGCCCATTTTGCAGGGAGTGCTCGGCAATTCGCGCTCCGGTGTTCCTCGCCTGGATTTTCGTTTCGCTCGCCGTGGCCTGGACCGGCGCCTGACGCTGTCGCCGGAGTTTTATCGCCGCGCAGGCCTCCCTTCCGATCGGCAGCAGCTTACGGAACAACAGCGTCAATCACTGGCCTGCAGCATTCAGGAAGTATGCTGCGATGTGATTGTGGAACTGGCGGAGAAGTTGCGCCGGGAATATGGCGATCTGCCGGTTTGTTTCGGAGGCGGGCTGTTTCAGAATTCCCTGCTCGTCGCTTCGTTGGAAGAGAAGCTGGGTGCCAGCCTGGTATTTGTGCCCCCGGCGCCAGGGAATAGTGGGACGGCGATTGGCGCAGGCTACCTCGCGTCCCATGAATTGCTCAACCAGCCGCGCGTAGAGCCTGTTTACGCGCCTTATTGGGGACCGCGCTTTACTCATCAGGAGGCCAAGGACGTCCTCGATAATTGCAAGGCGCGTTATTCGATCCAGACCACCGATGACCGGAAATTTGAAAATGCCATTCAACTGCTTGTCGCCGGTAAGATCGTAGGCTGGGTGCAAGGCGGTACCGAGTTTGGTCCAAGGGCGCTGGGCAACCGCAGTGTCCTGGCTTCGCCCTGGGCGCCTTATGTAAAGGAAAACCTTAACGACTTCATTAAGCACCGGGAGTGGTTTCGTCCTTTTGCCATTTCTGTCCCGGAAGAAGACTGCGCGCGGTATTTTGAGGCTTCCCAGCAGTGTCAGTACATGAATTCGTTGGGCAAGGTGCAGCCGGGTCCTCTCGCTCTGCCGGAAAGTTTCATTTTGCCGGGTGGCCACGTGCGCCTGCATGTAGTAAGAAAGCAAAATAACCCGCTTTTGTGGCGGCTGCTCAAGAGTTTTGGAGAGTCTGCTCCTGCTCCCATGCTGGTCAACACCTCTTTCAATCTATTCAGTGAGCCGCTGGTGGTAAGTCCTCGGGACGCGGTGCGCAGCTATTTCGGCTCTGGGATCGATGCATTGTTCATAAACAATTTTGTTCTGGCCAAGCCTTCGTCCGCACACTTGCTCGAACCGGCGTCAACCAAGAGATATAGAGACAACACCTTCCCGGCGGTTCCTGCTCCGGCCCGCTAACTGGAGAGGCCAAAACTCGAAGTTGAGACTGGCAGATTGTAAGTTCGAGATTCGCCTTCGACAAAACATCGACAAGACATCGACAAGATTGCTTTATGAACGATGCTCAGATGACCGTGGCTCGACCTCCAGAAAGAAGCAAGCGGCTTAAGGGTGACAAGATCAGCCTTTCGACTACGCGGTGGTATCTGTCGCGGCTAGCGTCCATGGAACCAGCGGAAATCATATGGCGCGCCCGCGCGGCCGCGATGCTGCCTGTCGATTGGGCACGCTGGAAAAAAAGCCCGGCCGTGCCATCCCCGCGCTGGACGCCGTTAGACGCGGCTTCGTACCCGGTACATCTGCACAATAGTGGCGTCCGCATGGAGTCTATCCACGTGTTCGATCTCGAATTCCCGCTGGGATTTGAGTTCGACTGGCATCGGGATTACCGCTATGGGCGTCAAGTCAGGCGCGATTTCGCCGGAACGCTGAACATCCGCGACACCGCTGTAGTCAGCGATATCAAGTACGTATGGGAGCCCAGCCGGCATCAGCATCTCTCAGTATTAGCGTTTGCATCGAACGCCGAGGAGCACGCTGACTATATTGTCCAGTCGCTCAACTCCTGGCTGCTCGCCAATCCGTATCTCAACGGCGTGCACTGGGCCAGCAGTTTGGAGCTGGGTGAGCGGGTCATCTCGTGGGCCTTGTTGTATCCACGGATTGCCGACCATGTCGCACGCGATGAGAATTTCCGTGGATGCTTCCTTAACTCGATTTACCTGCACCTGAATCGTATCGCGAGCAAACTCAGCCTCTATTCATCAGCCAACAACCATTTGATTGGTGAGCTGGTTGGCCTTTTTGTGGGCTCGTCATGCTTCGATTTCTGGCCGGAGTGCGGGGCATGGCGTGAACTCGCGCAAAAATTGCTGGAGCGCGAAATCTGCCTTCAGGTTGGGGAAGATGGGGTGGATCAGGAACAGGCGATGTCGTATCACCTGTTTACGATGGAGCTGTTCCTGCTTGCCTTCGCCATCGGACGCAACACGGCATCTCCGTTCACTGCCGCATATGCGCAGCGATTGCGCGGCATGGCCGGGTTTCTCGATGCGGTCGCCACGCCGGACGAGGAGCTGCCGTGGTACGGCGATTCCGACGATGCGCGGGGGTTTTTGTTGTCGGAAGGCGAAAGCGCGCTCGAGGTTACGATGCAATTGGCGGGTCTGCTTTTTGATGAGCCCCAGTGGTTGCGCTTCCGCAACACAGCCACGGAAGCGGCGCGAGCGCTGGCGCCGGATTTGGCCGCTAATCTTGATTACGGCAATCAGCTCCCGGGCATTGAGGCATCGGCCGCGCCACGCGATCTTTTTCCTGATGCTGGCTTAGCCTGTGTGCGCACTCACGACGACAGCGTCCGTCTGCTAATGGATTTTGGTCCGCTGGGATTCTCGAGCACGGCCGCCCATGGTCATGCGGACGCGCTGTCGCTCTGGCTGGCGATCGGCAATGAATATTTCCTGGTCGATGCCGGCACATACGCTTACCATTCGCATCCGGAGTGGCGAACCTTTTTTCGTAGTACGGCAGCCCACAACACCGCGCGCGTGGACGGCCGGAACCAGTCAGAAATGGCGGGCCGTTTTCTGTGGAGTGCGAAGGCGAATGCCCGCCTGCTTCGGTTTGAAAAGAATTCAAAACAGATTACGATTTCGGCTGAGCATGACGGCTATCTGGCCCTGCAGGATCCCGTTACCCACACGCGTACTGTAGATTTCGACCGTGCTACCGGGAACGTCTTGATCGAGGACGGCTTTGCATGCGCCGGTAGGCATGAAATCGAGTTGTTTTTTCACATGCACGAAGAAGCCGCCGTGCTGGGTCTCAGGGATGGCGAGGCCCAGATAAACTGGCGAGGCCGTCGCATTGTGTTTTCGTCGCCAGATCACAATACGCGATGGGAAATCTTCCGAGGGTCCGTCGATCCCCGACTCGGCTGGCGCTCGCGCCAATTCAATTGCAAACAGCCCATTGCGACGCTGCGCATCCGCGCGGAGATCGATGGCTCAACCGTAATCCGCACTCATCTGAGGGTTAATTCATGAACATCAGCATCGTCGGTCTAGGTTATGTGGGCGCAGTGTCGGCCGCCTGCCTGGCCGACAGGGGACACCGCGTCTGTGGCGTTGACGTAAACGCCGAGAAAGTACGCATCATCAACGAGGGCCGTTCTCCAATCGTTGAAAACGGTCTCGCCGATAAGATCGCGGCGGGACGGCAGGCTGGGTGCCTGTCCGCCACTGTAGATATTGAAGAGGCATTGCGTGATTCGGAGTTGTGCTTCGTAGCCGTGGCCACTCCGAGTCGTACCAACGGGCAGATCGATCCGGCGCACCTGTTTCGCGCTTGCCGGCAGATCGCAACCGCCCTTTCGAAATTAGGCAGGAAACAGATCGTGGTGATCCGCAGCAGCGTATTGCCGTCCATCTTCGACGAATGCCGCGGCATATTTGAGTCGACAGCTGCAGGACTGGTTGAGTTGTGCGCCAACCCGGAGTTCCTGCGGGAAGGTACTGCGATCCGTGATTTCGACGAGCCGCCGTTCACCGTTCTAGGGACAAAGAATGCGGCCGCCGAAGCGACATTGCGGTCGCTCTATTTCGAACAATCTGCTCCCGTCTTTGTGCTTGAGCCTAAAGCGGCGCTGATGGTGAAATATGCCAGTAACGCCTTCCATGCCTTAAAGGTTTCTTTCGCCAATGAAATGGCGGCGGTATGCCAGCAGGGTGATGTGGACGCAGCAGCTGTGATGGAAGTGTTCTGCAGCGACACCAAGCTCAACATCTCGCGACGCTACCTTATGCCGGGCTTTGCCTTCGGTGGTTCGTGCTTGCCCAAGGACGTGCGCGCTATCCTCCATGCAGGTAAAGAGCGTGACCTGCAATTGCCTCTGATTACGGCGATCTTGTCGAGTAATGAACAGGTCATCGAACGTGTATTCCAGAAGATCCGCACGCTGGGTAAGCGGAGCATTGGGCTGATTGGCCTTAGCTTCAAGTCGAACACCGACGACCTGCGAGAAAGTCCTTTTGTAGAACTAGCCGAGCGCCTGCTGGGGAAGGGATACAACCTGAGCATTTATGACCCAAACGTCATAGCGGCGCGATTGACCGGCGCTAACAAGCAATACATTGATGCGGTTATTCCACATCTCTCTCGTCTTCTCGTACCGTCGCTAGATAAATTGAGCGATGCCGAGGTGCTGATCGTGGGGCACCACTTCGACGGAGTGGCCGAACTGCTCGAGGGCACGCGGGCTTCGGTGGTTGACTTGAACTCATACCCAACAGAGACACAGGCGGCCAAATTGGAAAGCGAGTTGGTGCTCTAGTATGGCAGCTCAGCGCAATGTCCTGATCATCGTGCAGAACCTGCCTGTGCCCTTCGACCGGCGTGTCTGGCAGGAAGCCACAAGCCTGCGCAGCCACGGCTTTGGAGTAGCAGTTATCTGTCCGAAAAAAGGAAAATGCACGGCCAGTTATGAGCGGCTGGAAGATGTGGATATTTATCGCTACCCTTTGGTTTATGAAGCCAACAAAGGCGTGCTCGGCTATTTTGTTGAGTTTGTATATTGCTGGGTGGCTAGCCTTTGGCTGGCGCTGAAAGCGTACGTGCATCGCCCGTTTCACGCCATCCACGCCTGCAACCCGCCCGATACCTTTTTTGCCCTGGCCTTGCTGTTCCGGCCGCTGGGAGTGAAGTTTGTTTTTGATCATCACGATCTATGCCCGGAAATGTTTGTCGCCAAGGGGCACAATCGCACGGGAATCCTCTACCGTGGGCTGTTGATGCTGGAACGCATGACGCTAAGCTCTGCGCACGCGGTGATTGCTGTCAACGAGTCTCACCGGGCGATTGCGCTGCAGCGGGGCGGCATCTCCGATGCGGCGGTCACTGTCGTGCGGAGCGGGCCGCGATCGAAGTGGGCCGATATCCACTCGCCTTGCCCCGAACTGAAACGCGGCCGGCAGCACATGGTTATGTACCTGGGCGAAATGTGCGAGCAGGACGGCGTCTCTCATTTGCTGCGCGCGATTCAGAGTTACCGCACCATTGCGCCGGATGACACCTTATTTGCCTTTTGCGGCGGCGGGCCCGATCAGCCGCGCATGAAAGCTATGGCAGAGGAGATGGGCTTGGGGCCCGTGGTGCATTTCACGGGCCGGATTCCAGACGAGCACCTATGGGATTATCTTTCCACCGCGGACCTATGTGTCGATCCCGATCCCTTTACCGAGTGGAGCAACTTATCCACGATGAACAAGATTATCGAATACATGGCGTTCGGACGGCCCATTGTGGCATTTGACCTTCTGGAACATCGCCGCTCCGCGGAATCGGCGGCGGTTTATGTTCAAGGGAATGATGATGCTGCCTTGGGACACGCTATCCGAGAATTGCTGCTCGACGGCGATCGTAGGCAGGTCATGTCGGAGTTCGGTCGCGCCCGTTTTCGTGAGGTCCTGGCTTGGGAGAACTCTGAACAGCAACTGATCGCGACCTACCGGCATTTACTGGATGGCGGACTCTCAAAGTCTTTCGTCAGCCGAAGCGCTCAGAAGTCTGTAACCACAGACAACTCCGGCGCCTGATTTCTTCAGAGCAGAATATGACTTCGATCAAACAGTTGCGGGTAGAGCTGCATTGCCACACTGTCTATTCCCACGATGGCCACATCGAATTCGATGGATTGATGCGGGCAGCCAAGGGACGGCTCGACGTTGTCTGCCTCACAGATCATGACACCGTTGAAGGCGCGCTGGAGTTTCAGAAAAGAAGCATCGCGTGCAACGCTGATTTCCAAATCGTCGTTGGGGAAGAAAAAACGTTGGCGGACGGCAGTCATTTAATCGGTTTGTTCCTGAAGTCGGCGATCGTTTCGGATACGTTTCAGGACGCGGTTCGAGAAATCCGCGAGCAAGGTGGTCTCTGCAACATTCCTCATCCGTTTCGGCACCGCGATGGTGCCTTGCGGTCGAGCGAGCAGGCTCTGGCTGGGGTATCCGGATTCGAAATCTTCAATCCAAAATGCTCAATGGAGGAAAACCAGAGAGCGCGCGCACTCTGCGGTTCGGGCCTGGTTGCCGTTGGCGGCAGTGATGCTCACTACGAAAGCGATTTGGGCGAGTGTGTCAACATCATTCCTGACGCTGGCGATGTGCGTAGCAGTCTGGATCAGTTTCTGCATGGCAACGGGCGATATCGAGTGCTGGGGATAGAGCAGAAAAATGGCGGGAAGGGTCGTCAGTATGCTCCCTTTTACTATCGGGTGAAACCGTACATGCGTGTTCCACGCCCCCTGGTTCCCGCGGCGGGAAGGTTATACCGCGCATACCGGAACACAACATCTCGTTGGAGAACACCGGAATTGGAGACCAAGTATGTCAGCGAGTAAGAACGTCGTAAAAAATCTGGCGCGATTGCACGGTTACTGGATCTACAAGAATTTCCTCAGCCGATCCCAATCGTGGCCGGTTGAACGCCGCGAACAATTCGTGATGGAGAACCTGCGCAAAACTCTGGTTCGTGCCAGCGAGGGAAGCGCCTTTTATCGTGAGCAGTTCCGCCAGGCCGGCTTCAACCCGCGCACGGACTTTCGTTCGCCAGAGGATCTGGCTCGTTTGCCGCTGCTTACGAAGGCGGAGGTGCGCAAACACTCAAACGAGATGATCGATCACCGGTTCGAACGGGGCAGCGTGATCAGCCATACCAGCGGATCAACCGGAGAGCCTTTGCCCATGCGGCTCAACGAGTCTTTTATGGCTTTCGACAACGCCTGCCTGTTTCGTCATTGGTCCTGGGCTGGCTACACTTTTGGCGCGCCCATGGCGGCGCTGCGAACCTATGTCCCGACCCAAGCCACCGAGCCACTTTGGCGTCATGACAAGCTGAAGAACATCCTCTACTTTTCCGCTTACCATTTGAGCCCGGCAAATTGCAGTGAATACGTCGATCGTCTGCTCGAGTTCCGTCCAAAGTTCATCAAGGCCTATCCTTCGTCGATCGCTGTTTTTGCCGAGTTCGCATACGCCCATCGAGACAAGTTTGACTTCCTGCAGGGAATCTTTACCGCTTCCGAGACTTTGCTTCCAAGCGAGAGAGATCGCGTCGAACGCGCATTCGGCAAGAAGTTGTTCAATTGGTATGGCATGACAGAACCAGCGCTGATCATCACCGAGTGCGAACAGCACGAGGGCATGCACATCAACTGGGAATATGGATACCCCGAATTTCTTCCCTCCGATGATTTGGAGCCGAATGAATTTCGCCTGGTGACGACCGGTTTCCACAACCCGGTGATGCCTTTTATCCGTTACGAAACGGGCGACATCGTACGACTGTACGATGCACCCAGGGCTTGTCCGTGCGGGCGCAATATGCCGCTGGTGCACTCGATTGTGGGACGCAAGGATGAGTGCATCATCATGGCCGATGGCAGACGACTTCCTTCCATCAACTTCTACTCACTATTTCGCGAGTTCCCGGAGGTCTTGAAGTTTCAGATCATCCAATACGGTCGAACCGAAATCCTGACCAAAGTTGCCTTAGGGCCCGGCGCAGAAGCGTCCTACTCCTTGACCAAGAAATTAGAAGAGGAGTTACGGCAGCGCGTCGGACCGAGCGTGAAACTCGATATTGAGTACACGGATAAGTTTGTCACGAACTCAGACGGGAAGACCCTGCCAATCGTGCGCAAGCTGGGAACTCGGTCGATCGAAGAACGTGAGGAATACCGGATTTCTTCCCAGCGGGCTTGGGAGATCGAGTCCAAGGGGGACGAGGTATTCAAGCTGGACTGGAATGAGGCTGACACGATTCCCTCACCGGCCGTGCTGGAAGCCGTTCAGGATCTTCTGCGAAATCCGCATTCCATCCATTGGTATCCGGAAGCGGTTTCGAAGGATCTGGTTGACGCGCTTCGAGAGTACGCGGGCTTGCCTGCGGAGAACATCCTTCTTACCCATGGATCTGACCTGGCCATGGAACTAGTCGCAACCTGCTTTGTTCGCCCGGGGGATAAGGTTTTGATGGTTACGCCGAGCTACGACAATTTTCGAGCAGTCGTGGAACAGCGCGGCGCGGAAGTGGTTAAATTCAAATTCCTAGGCACAACGCCTTTCCCCGTTGCCGACTTTGCGGAAACGCTTCGTCAACATACGCCGCGTTTGGCCTATATCGTAAATCCAAATAACCCGGTCGGTTACACGATTAGTCCGGACAAAATCAAAGAGCTGCTGGAATGCTGTTCGCGCCTTTCTACTATTCTGATCGTCGACGAAGCATACTTCGAGTTCTGTGGTATTACGGCGGCAGACTTGGTGACTCAATCTTCCCATTTGATCGTCACGCGTTCGTTTTCAAAGGCCTTTGGGCTGGCGGGCCTCCGTCTCGGGTATTTGCTTGCTCCCCGTCAAATCATGGACGTGCTCAGCCGCGCGAATAATCCGAAGAGTGTGACTAGCTTCGCGAAGGCCGGTGCCTTGGCTGCGCTACGCCACGTTGGCCAGGTACACGCCTACGTCGATGAGGTATGTCAATCCAGAGTGGAATATGAGAAGCTTTTCAAACGTCATGGGATTAAGTACTTTCCATCGTCCAGCAATTTCATTTTGTTCCAGTATGACGACGCGAAGGGGTTAATTCGGAGCCTCGAAGAGCGCAACATATTTGTGCGGGACCGGACTTCACAATTCGACGGCGTGGGACATGTTCGCATTTCTATCGGAGGCAAGGAAAGCACGAACGTGGCAATTCGAGCCTTGGATGAATTTCTTAGTGGCAGCGTGGCTGCGAACTCCGAGCCTCGGACCCCGGCAGAGGAGACTTTCGCTGGGGCATCGCCGACACGGGTCGAGTGAGAGTCTCTGCAGACTGCGATCAATCAGGAAAACGAACCCAGTGAATCGGGCCGGACGGCCTGCATCCGCATCCATACGCCTCTCCGAAATTTTGTCGGGACATGCACTGTCGGGACATGCACTGAAAGGACTCGCAATTGCTTCAGATAATCCAATATCAGAAAACCGGTGAAATTACCGTCGACGAGATGCCTGCGCCGAAGCTTCGTCCAGGCTGCGTGCTGGTACGCAACGTATTCTCGCTGATCAGTGCCGGGACGGAACGGACGTCGGTAGAAACTGCCCAGGCATCGATGCTGCAGAAGGCGCGCTCCAGGCCGGATCTGGTTCGCCAGGTACTCGACAACTACAATCGCGAAGGCCTGATGGCGACGTATAAGAAGGTAAGGGAGCGGCTCGACAATTTTAAGGAGTTGGGATATAGCTCTGCCGGAGTCGTTGTCGAATCCGCGGTAGATGACATTAAAGTTGGGGATCGTGTGGCGTGCGCAGGTGTCGGCTATGCGTCGCACGCGGGGATCGTCTCAATCCCGCGCAATCTGGTCGTCAAGGTGCCCGACGAAGTCGGGTTCGACGAGGCTGCGTTCACCACGGTCTCAGCCATCGCGATGCAGGGCGTACGCCAGGCTGACGTGCGCGTGGGGGAGCAGGTAGTTGTTATCGGCTTAGGTTTGATCGGCCTGATGACCGTTCAGTTGCTGAAGGCCAGCGGGTGCCGGGTGATCGGAATGGATGTCGCTCCCCGAAACTTCGACTTGGCCCTGAAGCTGGGATGCGACCGGTGCGTGATCAGCAACCACGAAGCAGTTCTCGAAGTACAAGCCTTTACCCGCGGTTATGGCGCCGATGCCGTGGTCATCACCGCGGCGACTACTTCCAACGAGCCCGTGGAACTGGCCATCCAGTGCGCTCGCAAGCGGGGTACCGTAGTCGCTGTCGGGGCGGTTGGAATGAATATTCCGCGGTCTCCGTTTTATGAGAAGGAGATCAACTTCCGCATGTCCTGCTCTTACGGTCCCGGCCGCTATGACCCTGACTACGAAGAGCGCGGGCAGGACTATCCCCTCGGATTCGTTCGCTGGACAGAAAACCGCAATATGGAAGCCGCCCTGGATATGATGGCGCAACGGAAACTCAACGTCGGGGCGTTGATTACGCACAAAATTCCAGTCGAGGAAAGCCTCCGGGCGTATGACATCATCACCGGCAAGGTGCAGGAGAGCTATCTCGGCATCCTGATCCAGTACGCGGATGCTAGTGACCCAACTGTGGGCCCGCGACGGATCGATTTGCGTAGTTCGGTCCGCACCGGCTCCGGGAGTCGAGCCGTTCTGGGGTTTATTGGAGCCGGCAATTTCACGCAATCCGTGCTGATGCCGCCGCTGATGAAACTTGCTCCGCGGATGCGAGGTCTGGCCACGACCAAGCCGGTAAATGCCAAGACTACGGCGGAGAAGTACAAGTTCGAATTCTGCGCGACCGACGCCACTGAAATTATTCATGACAAGGATGTGAACCTGGTTTTCGTGACTTCGCGTCACGACTCGCATGCCCGCTATGTGACCGAAGCCCTGGGTGCAGGCAAGAGCGTGTTCGTTGAAAAACCCCTCGCCCTGAACTACGAGGAGCTCGACACTATTCTGGCGGCTTACGCCGAAGCCGAACGGTCAGGAGCGGCGCCGCTTGTGATGGTTGGCTACAACCGGCGTTTTTCCGAGCCGGTTCGTGCCATCCAGCGATTGTTTGCTGGACGCACGGAGCCCCTGGCGATGCACTATCGCGTGAACGCAGGCTTCACTCCGTCCACGAACTGGATGCAGCATCCCGACCAGGGAGGACGCTTCATTGGCGAAGGCGGCCACTTCATCGACGTGATGCAATTCCTCTGCGGCGCACCTCCAACCAGTGTTTACGCCGTCGCTCCCACCGACAGCGCGCGCCGATACAACAACGACAATGTCTTGATCTCGATTACTTTTGCGGACGGTTCCGTGGGCACGATTCACTATTTGGCTAACGGCGCCAACGCTGTCGAGAAGGAATATCTGGAAGTGTTCGGTGACGCAAAAACGGCCCGCATGTGGAATTTCAAGAAGCTCGAATGCGCGGAGGGCCGGAAGAAATCAAACACTTCGTTCTCCGGTGACAAAGGACACGCCGCGGAGATGAAAGCCTTGCTTGACGGTTTTGAATCGGGCAGCGGATCGCCCATCGGCATCGATTCGTTGGCGGCAACCTCCCGTGCGACGTTCGCCGCGATGGAATCCATCAGAATGAATTGCGTTGTGCAGGTACAGGCGGTAACATAGGGCGCAGATGCCCTGATCGCATCTCTGTCGATACCGTAACCTTTACTCCCCCCTGATTCGCCAGTCACGAAACAAGAATTCCAGGAAAAAAGACATGAAAGAGACACGGTTCCGCCAGGTAGGTTTTTGGATATCGCTTTTCGGAATGTTCCTTGCGGCAGCGTCCTTCAGTTGGGGGCAAGATCAATCGCATCCTGTCGTAGTGAAAGCCTCAAGGCAAGCCTTCGCCCCGCCGCTCAGCCAGCTCATACCCATTCCTCCGCGGTCACAGAGTTCGGCTGACGAGGACGAGGAGCATGACCTGCCATTGCGTAAGGCGCACGGCGCAAGCCTGGTAAAGGATTCAGTCCTTCAGGAATCATCCGACGCAACTCTTGCCCAAACTGCCTCGCTCGCCGCGACTCCGGGACTGGACCTTCTCGGTATGGGGTACGGCTTTCCCGGTTACAGCGAACAAGCGATTGTTCCGGACACGAATGCGGCCGTGGGCCCTACGCAGGTGGTTCAGTGGGTTAACGAGTCTTTCACGGTGTTCAACAAATCCAACGGCAGCGTGGCTTATGGTCCGGCGGATGGGAACACCCTTTGGCAAGCTATTGGAGGGTACTGCTACACCACGAATAATCTCGATATCATCGTGCAATTTGACAAACTGGCACAGCGCTGGGTGATGATGATGCCGGTGCTCGGCTACCCCTATTACTTTTGCGCTGCCGTATCAACCACATCGGACATACTCAACGGGGGATGGAATCTCTATTATTTTCAGGAACCGATCACCGCGTCTTGCGGGTGCAGGTTGGGGCCCGATTACCCCAAGTGGGGCGTATGGCCCGACGCTTACTACCTTTCCTTTAATCAAGGCGACAACGGTAAGTTCATGGGTGCGGCGGTCTGTGCGGTAAACCGCAATAGTATGTTGAACGGCACCGCGGCCACTATGCAGTGCTTTTTGAACACTCCTAGTTCTTACGGCGCTCTGCTGCCTGCGGACGTCGACGGGACCACCGCGCCTCCCGCCGGCTCACCCGAGTATTTCATGAATTTTGACGGCAACGATCAGTCTCTGGACCTTTGGCAGTTTCATGTGAATTGGACAACTCCTTCCAGTTCCACGTTCACCGGACCGACCAACATCCCGGTGGCCGCGTTCATCGAGCCCTGCGGCGAAACCGTCACGGAAATGATGTACACCACCGGCGACTGCATCCCTCAGGCAGGAACCTCGCAAGGACTTGACTCCATCGGAGATCGTCTGATGTACCGGCTGGCCTACCGTAATTTCGGAAGTTACGCGGCGCTCGTCGTCAATCACACGGTAGCCATCGGGACAAGCAGCACCCAAACCGGCGTCCGTTGGTACGAATTACAAAATACGGGCTCAGGTTTCGGACTTTACCAACAGGGGACGTACGCGCCGGATGTCAGCTATCGCTGGATGGGCAGCATCGCCATGGACCACGTGGGAGACATCGCTTTGGGTTATAGCGTCTCTGGTAGCAACATGAATCCCTCGATCCGGTACACCGGCCGCGTGTCCAGCGACCCGCTCGGTGAGATGGAGGGCGAGGTCGATATTTTGTCCTTGGCGAACGTTCCAAATTTCTCGCAGACCAATACTTTCCGTTGGGGCGACTACAGCAGCATGGCCATTGACCCCACCGACGACTGCACCTTCTGGTACACAACCGAATACCATCCCTCGAACAACAGTAACTATTGGGCTACTCGACTCGCCTCCTTCAACTTCCCCGCCTGCACCCAACTGGACACGCTCACGGTGAGCGAGGTGGGGCAAGGAACCGTAACCAGCACCGACGGCAACATCAACTGCACCAATGGCAGCGGAAGCTGTAGCGCCGCTTACGCGAGCGGCAGTTCGGTTACCTTGGATGCGACCGCTGCGAGCAATTGGGCGTTCTCGTCATGGAGCGGCCCCTGCACTGGTGGCAATCCTTGCAGCGTGGTCATGAATGCTGACCTGAATGCGACGGCTACGTTCACCACCAGCGGGTGGACCCTTGTGAACGATGCGTCAGGTTTTGGGAACCCGCTCACCAGTCTCACCATTCCGTCAACGGGTAGTGGGCATTTGATTGCCGTAGGCTTGATGTTCAATAAGGGCGCATCGGTTGCCAGTGTTACGGATAACGCCGGCAATTCTTATGTGTCGGCTGGCGCTCGAGCGGTGAAGGGCACTGCGGTAACTGAAATCTGGTATGCCGTGAATTCTAAGGCTGGAGCTACAGTTCTAACTCCCAGGTTCTCCGGTTCCCCCACTCATGTGGAGGTCACGGAGTGGGAGGTCTCGGGACTTTTAAACTCAACTCCGGATAAGACCAGCATCGCGACTGGAACCGTAACCGTCGACAATACGCCGGGACCAGCAGTCACTACGAAACAGCCTGGGGACTTTATCGTGTCCATCATGTTTGCCCCGACTACGAACTTCACGAGTATTTCCTCCGGTAATGCCTTCACGGATGACTTTACGACCGACGGAAACGGTTGGGCCCATATCACCAGCAATGGGGCCGCTGCCGGTACTTATCAGGCTAGTTGGTACACCACGGCTCCCTCCGGCGGATATTGTGGCAGCACGGTTGCATTTTTGGCAGCCAACTGAATCCGTGATAAGGGCCATCCGTTAACACATCCCACTGGAACGCCATCAAAATCGACGAACTCCAAAGCCAATCGTACTCGGGGAATTCCTCCACTTGAAAACAAACGACAAATCGTTAACCGGAATCGCTCACACGTGTCGGTACGGCGAACAGGCACACGTCGCAAAGATCAAGACTGTCCTGGGTCCTGTGTCGCTCGTCCGTGGTCAGCAGAGGTATGGGCGATGAGGATCGTTCTTGTCCATAATTATTATCAGATTCCTGGGGGTGAAGATGAAACTCTCCGGAGAGAGCGAGAGCTTCTGCGCTCTGAAGGGCACTATGTAACGGAGTTCATTCGCCGGAACAGCGAGATCACGCGGACCAACCTCTTGGCCAAGGCCACCTTGGCCGTGCGGACCGTTTGGTCGAGCGACAGTCAAGAGGCGATGCTCACATTCCTGAGAGCAGAGAAGCCAGATCTGGTCCATGTTCACAACACATTTCCACTCATGTCGCCTTCGGTTTACTACGCTTGCAGGGAAGCGTCGGTTCCAGTAGTGCAAACTCTTCACAATGCGCGCCTTTTTTGTCCTGGAGGGAATCTCGAACGAGACCATCGAATCTGTGAGGACTGCAAGGGCAAGAAGATTGCGTGGCCCTCGGTGGTGCACGCTTGTTACAGGCAATCGCGCATCGAGACTGGCGTGGTGGCGGCCATGTTGGCAGTCCACTGGCAGCTGAAGACATGGCAAAGAATGGTGTCAATCTACGTGGCTTCAACTCCGTTCTACCGCCGCAAATTCATCGAAGCGGGCTTTCCGGAGGAAAAGATCGTAGTGAAACCGCATTTTGTGGAGGACCCAGGGGTGGCTCGCGGCGAGCGTAACTATGCACTCTTCGTCGGCCGGCTCTCTACCGAGAAGGGGATACCCACGTTGCTCCGTGCTTGGGACAAGATGAGCCACATCCCGCTCAAGATTCGAGGCGAAGGTCCACGGTTGGCGGAAGTGCGCGAAGTCGCCCGGAGCTCAGGAGGAACTATTGAAGTTGTGCCGCGGCTCGATCGAGAAGAACTGAACAAGCTTATGAGGAATGCGCGCTTCTTGATCTGGCCCTCGGAAGGCTTCTATGAAACGTTTGGCTACGTGGCCGTCGAAGCGTTTTCTTGCGGTGTGCCCGTGATCGCATCCCGGACCGGAGTCGCCGAGGAAATCGTGAATGATCAGCAAACGGGGTTGCATTTTACCAGCGGCGATGCAAATGACCTGGCTTCAAAGGTCGAATGGGCATGGTCGCATCCGAACGAAATGGATACGATGGGCCAGGCCGCCCGTACCGAATACGAGGCCAAGTACACCCCCGAACGCAACTACCCGATGCTCATGGACATATATAGGCGCGCACTAGCCTCAACAGCGTAGCCCGTATCCCGATCATTCCCGCCTCGCTCAAAATAGTCAGGCACGCTCTTTTCACTCGTACCGGGAGTTCAGTCACCCGGAAAAGGGGTCATGTACTCCTGAGACCTACACCGTTCGGGAGGGACGGAATATAAGGAAAGTGGAAGTTCAGAACGGAGGGACTTCCCTAAATTTATATTCCCCCGAGGTGTAAAAATGTTCGCTCAGTCCCCCTGGTTTTTTCTGAGCAAGAGAGCCGCAACGTTAGCCCTGATTGTTCTTTGTGCCGCAGCCGTATGTAGCGCCGCTACAGTCAATATTCAGCCCGGGGACAACATCCCTAGCATAGTGGCTTCGAATCCTGCCGGAACTACCTTTGTCATCTATCCTGGCACTTATCGACTGCAGGCGCACATCGTGCCCAAGACTGGGGACAGCTTCGTCGGCCAGACCGCCTGTGCGCCACCGGCATCAAAATGCCCTGCCATCCTGAGTGGGTCTAAAGTCATCGGGTCCCTGGCTACGTTCAACGGAACGAACTACCAGGTGACCGGGCAGACGCAACAGGGCGAGGTCAGTTTGTCCAACTCCGTGTGTGTGCCGGGCTACCTGGCCTGCAATCTGCCGGAGGACCTGTTTTTCGACGGAGTGCCCTATCAGCATCTGTACGCAAATTCCTTGCCCGCCATCGGTGCTGGGCAGTGGTGGTTCGACTACGCGACGCACACCATCTACTTTCACGACAATCCAGCCGGCCACACCGTCGAGACCAGTGTGCTGGATACAGCTTTTGACTCTCTGGCGAACAATGTGACCATCCAATATCTCACGGTCGAAGAGTTCGCCAATCCCCTGCTACGAGCGGGAATCGAGCCTACTGTCGGTAACGCGAGTTCGAGCTGGAGCGTCAATTGGGTGATTAAAGACTGTGAACTTTTCGACAACCACGGAGCAGGAGTACGAGTGGTTTTCGGAACGCAGGTCTATAACAGCTACATCCACAACAATGGGACAATAGGAATTAATGGCACGACGGCCTCGATGACGCCTTCTGGCATCATCATTCAGGGGAACACGATCAGTAACAACAACTATGCCAATATGCTCCCGGCCTCAGGGTCTGGAGGGATCAAGTTGGGTTACACCGCCAAGGCCGTTATACGTGGCAACACGATTTCGAACAATGGCGGCGCGGGGATCCATTTCGATAGCAGCAGTTCGAGTCCGCTGGTTGACAGCAATATCGTCACAGGGAATTACGGCGGCAACGGGTTTGGGTTTGAGATCAGTTTGCAATCAGCCACCGTGCGCAACAACGTCTTCGCGAACAATGCGATACAGGGTATCGTTCCGGCAGCGTCAGCAGCCGTGGGCAGTTACGCAGCGACCGGCCTGAACGCGTACTGCAACGTAGTGGAAATTCCCAATGCTGCCCGCACAGTGGGAATGATCGTGATGGGATCGGACCGGGGGTACAACGCATATTCTCCGTATCAGTATCTGACGTCTACGGGGAACGACTTCCATCACAATACGGTCATCTGGGAGTCCGGGGCCAGCGCACCAGTCGGGTATGCGCAGAACGATGCCGCGCATCAACCCAATTTCTTTGCTGACAACACGACCCCCGACAACAACACCTACCATCTGCCCAGTTTGTCGGATGCCAACTTTGTCTACGACAACAACAATTCGCAGGAAAATAGTCACAAGACGTTTTCTGAGTATCAAGCGGCTGGTGCAGATATTCACGGTAGCGCGGATACGAACAACACGAGCGGCTATCCGACGGTGACGATTACGTCTCCCGCCGACCAGTCATCGGTCACAGGTTCCGTGACCATCGCTGCCACGGCATCCGACGCCAGCGGAATCAGCAAGGTGGAATTCTACGTCGACTGGAACTTGCAGGAGACGGTAAACGCTAGTCCGTACAGTTTTGATTGGACAAACGGTACCTCCGGCACGCACACGCTGGCAGCAATGGCCTATAGCGAGGCTGGAATCAGATCTTGCCATGCTGTGACAGTAACCAAACAATGAACGATTGCTGAGTGGCTTGATCCGCAAAGAAACCATGCCAGGCGGTGCGCAATCGGCACCGCCTGGTTTTTCGCTGCAATATTGTGTGCGCCAACGCAAAACCGTGCTGTCCAGGGATTGCTCTTTCAGTCCCCGCCTCAAGCTCGCTGGGGACTAAGGAACAAAGGCGCACATTCGCGCTTCTGAATTCCTGATGATCTTGCTCCTGCCGGACGCAAGTCTCTCCATAAGCACCTGATTCGCAATATCAAGCTCGATTATGATCAGCACGATCGTGCTGATGAGCAGCCTGCTTGTTTTCTGACACACAGCGAGGGCTAGCTTCGGGCAGAATCTAACATTTCATTCGCTGGTCATTACCTGGCTGTCAGATCCTATTCATTTCCGCCTTTGAAGGAGGTATCGTTCGATGCTGCGAAGTTTACTTGCCAAGCTGGCATTGCTGGCTTTTGCGTTGTGCTTGACTGCACTGTTCCTGGAAATCGGTCTTCGCATTGCCTTTTATCACAGCAAGGATTTCTCCATGGAGATGTGGAAGTATGCTGTGCATCTGAAGCGTCCGGTTCCTGACCCTAACTTGAGCTTTGCGCATGCTCCCAACAGCGAGGCCTTCCTGATGGGAGTCGACGTAAAAACCAACTCCCACGGCCAGCGCGACTTCGAACATTCGCTGACTAAGTCTCCAGACACTTATCGAATCATGATGTTAGGCGACTCGACCACTTTTGGCTGGGGCGTTCGCCAGGAGGATACGGCCTCAAAGATTCTGGAGCGCAAGCTCAATGAGGCTCGAGCGGCCGGATACAAGAAGTTTGAAGTCATCAATACCGGGGTCGGGAACTACGACACCGTGCAGGAAGCGACTTATTATGAAACACGCGGCCTAGCTTTTCATCCTGACCTGGTCATTCTAGTTTTCTTTATCAACGACCCGGAACCGGTGCCGATCGAGAGGAAGGGATTCCTGATCGATCGGTCGTACCTGATTGCTTTCCTGGCAAACAGATATGACGGTGTATTGAGACGCCTTGGGTCGCGCCCCAGCTGGAAGGATTATTACGCGTCGCTCTACAATGACGACAAACCTGGTTTTCAGGCTTGCAAAGCCGCTTTGAAAGGCTTGGCCAGTTCGACGAAGAGCAACGGTAGCTCCCTCCTGGTCGCACTTCTCCCGGAACTGCATCAGATTAATGACGACAGCTACCCCTTCAAAGCTCAACATCAAAAGATTGAGGCTGTCATGGCCGCGGAAGGTGTTCCGGTGGTTGAATTGATTGATGGCCTAAAGGACCACGGGCCAGAAGATACGCTCTGGGTCACTCCTCTCGATGATCATCCCGATGCAAAAGCGAATGATTTGATCTCGGACCAACTGAGGGACTGGATCTTGAAGAACATTCAAACGCAACCGCTAGCTCTCTCCGTCAATAAGTCTTGCACCGATTGCAAAGTCCCTCAGTAGACAAAAGGGGACCTATTTTCTGGAGAAGAAAAGCATGATGCATATCGCGGTTCCACCTGAGACACACGACGATAGAGGGGCTCCGCCGCTTTCGCGGCGGAAGCGACTCGTTTTTCAGCTAATCTCGATCGGCCTGGGTTTTGTTTTACTTGCCGGAGTCGGAGAGGTGTTACTGCGCGTGCTGCCCCTGGGATTGTTCAGGAGCGCTCCTTTTCGTCAGTACGATCCGGTCATCGGCGTCTCCCTGATCCCGAATATGAGGGTCTCGCATAGCCGCGGGTGTTTTACGGGTTTGGTAGAAACCAATCGCTGGGGCTTCCGCGACCGCGACCGCACGCTCGAAAAACCACCTGGCACGTTCCGCATTGCTCTCATAGGAGATTCGGCTGTCGAAGCCGTTCAAGTGCAGCCAGAGCAGGTCATGAATATCCAAATGGAGAAACGTCTCCGGGAAGAAGGCTACAAGAACATCGAGGTGATGAACTTTGCGGTAGAGGGAATTGGAACCACCCAGGAACTTCTTCTCTACAAAGAGCGGGTACGCCAGTTTCATCCTGATGTGGTCATGATTCTGTTTGCCGACAATGACGTTTGGAACAACTCGTCCACTCTCCAGCCGAAGATATTCGGTATTCACACCTGGTACGCCCCCTATTATGACTTAGGCCCTAACGGCGACCTTGTGTTTCGCCCGGTAGCCCCGAGACACTTCAATTCCGTGCTTTCCTATCTGGAACTCCACTCCTACCTGCTTTACTACCTGGAGCGAAGCTGGCTCAAGATCGATCCCACTCTATATAAATGGCGAGGGATTCCGCTGGGCTATGGAGTCTATGCAGATGATCTCGATCCGGAGTGGACGCAGGCCTGGGCGGTCACTGAAAAGGTGCTGGCTCTCACCCGTCAATCCGTGGAAGCTGACGGAGCGAAATTTGCGCTGATTGTAGAGCCGGATTCTTATGTGACCGATCCACAGTGGCGCGAAAAAATGGTAAAAAGCGAAGGGCAAGTCCCGGCCGGGTTCGACCCTCCGTTGTTTTTTGAACGGCTCAATCAGATCAGTGCCCAAGCGGGTGTAACCGTAATGTCCTTAATCCCTTACATGCAGGCCTATAGCGCTGAACACCACTTGCAGCCTCCTTATTTTTCTTTTCCGTGCGACCCGCATTACAGCCCAATGGGCCACCAGGTAATTGCGGATGCGCTGGTACAGGAACTGAAGAAAGATAACCTTCTTCCTCCGCCGTCCGGCGGCCCGCAGTAATTGAGGGTGCTCGATTGTGTGCTGGTTTTCGGTTCTTGGCCTTGCGCTAGCAACCGCCCAGGATGGAGCCGATTAACTGTGCATTTTGTTCTGCCGGGTGCGGTCGCTTGGACGCGGCAAGCTACCATAGGCAAATGGAGATCCAATGATCCGTCGTGCGATGTTCGTACTTCCCCTACTCAGTTTGGTTGGCTGGGCACAAGTCATTTTGCATCCAGGCGATAACGTCCCCAAGATCGTTAGTTCCAAGCCGCCGGGCACGACTTTCATCTTCACCGCAGGCACCTATCGTCTTGCTACACTCGGTTCCATCAATCCGTTGAATGGCGACGTGTTTAAAGGACAAGATTCGTGCGCTCCTCCTGCGACCTCGTGTGATGCCATCATCAGCGGCTCGATCGTCATTGGTTCATCGGCCGTCAAAGACCCAGCTTCTGGATACTACAAGGTTGCGAAGCAGACACAACAAAACCCCGGGGGGCAGCCTGGATGGTGCCTTACGGGGTGGGAAGGGTGCTACCACTCGGAGGATTTGTTCCTCGATGGGGTGCCATCCCAGCACCTGGAATGCAGCGCGATCACTTCGTGCACGATAGGGCCCGGACAATGGTGGTTCGACTACGCCAACCACATCATCTACTTCCACGACGACCCAGCCGGCCATACAGTCGAGACCAGCGTTCTGGCTAACGCTTTTGGAGGAGCCGCGAATAACGTTACGATTTCGCAGCTGACCGTTGAGGGATTCGCCAATTATCAGACGGTTGCGGCAATCGCGATGCAGCGATTCGCGAAGGCATCGACCGAGGAGACGAATTGGCTGATTGAGAACTGTGAGATCAGGCTGAGTCACTGGATGGGCATTCAGGTCGAGTACCGGATGCGAATTCTAAACAATTACGTGCACGACAACGGCGGTGAGGGCGTGGGCGGCGGGTTTGGGAAGGCAACCCCGGAGTTGGTGAAATCGAACTCAGGAATTGTGATACAAGGGAACACCATCACCAACAACAACTACTCAAGGATCCATCCGGGCCATAGCGGAGGCGGTGTCAAGTTTGGCGGGGTTACCGGGGCCATACTTCGTGGGAACACGATCAACGGCAATCTGGGCGAGGGCATTCATTTCGATTCCAATAGCGGCGGGGGCCTGGTCGATGGGAACGTCATCACCAACAATACGGACCAGAGTGCTTTGGCGGATGAAATATCTTTCGGCCCATCCATCTGGCGCAATAACCTCATCCTAGGAAATGGACGGCCGACGTTGACGGGGGGGCCGTACTTTTCCATGCACACGCAGGCCTCCAGCGGATTGGAAGCCTATTGCAACGTGATCGAGATACCCAACTATCCGAAAGCTCATGGCTGGCTTATCGGGAGCTCTAATCGAGGCAACAGCGACTATCCCCCGTATCAACATCTTGCTTCTACCGGGAACTATTTCCATCACAATACGGTGATTTGGGACGCCGGTGCGACCGGTAAGGTCGGGTTCTCCCACAACGACCCGAACCAGTCCAGCTTCTTTGGCGATAACCCACCGCCGGATTACAACACGTACCATGCTCCCCGGACCTCGGACGCAAACTTCATGTACGACAACGACAACTCACATAACAACAGGGGCAAATCTTTCAGCAGCTATCAGGCCTCGGGTGCCGATGTGCACGGTACCCTGGATACGCACTATAACAGCGGGTATCCTCAGATATCGATTACATCTCCAGGTGACCAATCATCAGTTTCCAACCCCGTCGCGGTCACTGCCGCGGCGTCGGACAAAAGCGGAATCCGTAAGGTGGAATTCTATGTCGACTGGACGTTGCAGGCGACTATCACAAATCCGCCGTACGATTTCAACTGGACCAACGGCGCCAGTGGATCGCATACCGTGGCAGCCATGGCCTATAGCAACGCGGGAATTCGAGCTTGCTATGCAGTGACGTTAAACGAACAGTGAGTCGCTCTCGAACGTCATTGTTAAGACCCAGTGAAGCGATGACCGAAGGCATTTTGGGCGGTCGTTTTCCCGCTTTTTGGGACGACCCGTTTGCCACCGGGAACCCTGATTTTGTGGGGTAATCGACGTGGATTTCCTCCTTGTGGAGGCTTTGGGCTGGAGACTTTTTTCCCCTACCATCCTGATGGAAGAAATGCTATAGTGTTTCAACGTCGATTGGGACGGAGTAGAGCCCAACCATTTGGTCGGCCCCACCGCTCCTGTCCATAACCCCCGAGCGCAATATATTAAGCGTCAAGCGAATACGATGATTTCCTTATCCCCTTCTTTTTCTTTTTGCCACTGCGTCAGCGTTTGAACGCTGCCCTAATTGGGCGACAAACTGGCCGAAGTGCCTTCTGAGGAGAGCTATGAAATTCATAAAAAACACGACCCGAAACCTCGGCGTAGCCGGTGAATTATTTTCATTCTTCTGGGGCAACAAGCGTTGGTGGCTGATACCCATGATTGTGGTTCTGTTCCTTCTGGGAGCCATGATTGTGTTGGCCCAGAGTTCCGCGATTGCGCCATTCATTTACACGTTGTTCTAGGAGCCCGCGATGTGGAAGACATTGAAACGCGCCTGGGAGGGTTGGAAGAAGATTGCCCACAAGATCGGCAACTTTCAGGCGCGTGTTTTGCTGACGATTTTTTATGGAGTGCTGGTTCTGCCGTTCGGACTGGCCGCTCGTTTGTTCTCGGACCCCCTCCGGATCAAAAAAACTCCGACCGCATGGTTGGACCATCCAAATGAGGCCTACGGCCTCGACTGGGCTAGGAAACAATAACTGTGCATATCCTGGGAATCTCTTGTTACTACCATGACGCCGCCGCGGTGTTGCTGCGCGACGGCCAAGTCGTCGCGGCCGCTGAGGAAGAACGCTTTTCGCGCATTAAGCACGATTACGGCTTCCCCAAATTAGCTATCAAGTTCTGCCTGGAACAGGCTGGCATTCAAGGCGAAGACCTTGATTACGTTGTCTTCTTCGAAAAGCCATTCCGCAAACTTGACCGTATCCTGATGACCGCGCTGCAGACCTACCCGCAGTCCTGGAAGGTCTTTCGCGAGTCCATGATCTCGTGGATGCTGGACAAGATGTGGGTTGCCACCACCTTGCAGAGTGAGTTGGGCATCGCGAAGTCCAAGGTGCTGTTTTCTGAGCACCATCTCTCGCACGCGGCCAGCGCGTTTCTCTGCTCGCCTTTTGAAGAGGCTGCCATTCTCACCGTCGACGGCGTCGGGGAGTGGGTCACCGCCACTTACGGTGTGGGCCGCGGCAACGAGATCAAGCTGAACAAACAGATCGAGTTCCCGCACTCGCTCGGTCTGTTGTACAGCGCTTTCACCGCCTTCCTGGGTTTCGAGGTGAACGAAGGCGAATACAAGGTGATGGGCATGGCTCCCTATGGCCAGCCCCGGTATGTGGACAAAGTGTGGAAGCTGATCCGGCAGAACGAGGATGGGTCGTTCGCGCTCGACATGGACTATTTCTCTTTCCACTACTCCACGGACCGCACCTTCAACAAGAAATTCGAAGCACTATTCGGAGATCCCCGGCCAACGAAGCTGAATTTCTTCACTGAAGGTACGGGATACCCGGAATATTTCGGCGCCAAACCTTCTAATTATCAGGAACTGTGCAAACTCAACCAGCATTACGCTGATATTGCCTCCAGTATTCAAAAGGTGACGGAAGAAGTATTGCTGGGGATGGCGCGTGCCGTCCAGAAGCAAACCGGGATGAAACGGCTGTGTATCGCCGGCGGAGTCGCGTTGAACAGCGTCGCAAATTCCCGCATTCTGCGAGAGACAGACTTCGAAGAGCTTTACGTTCAGCCGGCAGCCGGCGACGGTGGCGGCGCCCTGGGAGCTGCGCTTTGGGCCTACAACACCCTACTAGGCAAACCTCGTAACTTCACCATGAAGCATGCCTATTGGGGCCGCGCCAACTCCGAGTCGGAGATAAGCCAATTCCTGACAGAAAACAATATCCCCTTCCGGAAGATGAAGGATGAAGACGAACTTATCGATAATGTAGTGGACCATCTGACCAACGCAAAGGTGGTTGGCTGGGCGCAGGGGCGCTTTGAGTGGGGGCCGCGCGCCCTGGGCAGCCGCAGCATCATTGCCGATCCGCGCAACCCGGCGATGAAGGACATTGTGAACTCGAAGATCAAGTTCCGGGAACCCTATCGTCCTTTTGCTCCTTCGGTGCTATCGGAGAGTACAGAAAAATATTTCGAACTGCCGCACGCAGCTCAGCATTATCCAGCGCGCTTCATGTTGTATGTGGTTCCGGTGGTGGAGTCGCAACACAGCACGCTTCCGGCGATCACGCACGTTGACGGCACTGGCCGCCTGCAAACCGTTTTCAAGGACCAGAGTCCTCGTTACTACAAACTGATCGAGCGGTTCGGACAAGCCACTGGTGTTCCGGTGATCCTGAATACCTCGTTTAATTTGAAGGGCGAGCCGGTCGTGAATACTCCCGCTAATGCTTTCCACACTTTCCGCACGAGCGAGATGGACACTTTGGTGCTGGAGAATTTCCTGGTAGAGAAGTCTTCTCTCTAGGGCCAGCTCCTGGGCGCACTTCGCATGAAATAGTGGATATGCTTCCGTTCGCTTGCTGCCTCGATCGAAGCAGGCAGCAAGCGTCCAGGACTCGGCATCCAACTACCCGCCACAATCGCTCCCGCACGTACACTTTTCGCTGGGTTTAGCAATGGCGAAGCCACATCCGCCATAATGAGTGGCATCAGCGCGGCCGCTTTCAGACGTGAAGGTCGTGTGAAACAACGAGTTAGAGAAGGGGATCATGGACGAATTCTTCTGCCAGACGGGCGACCTGCTGAGTCCCTCAAAGCGCTACCCGCGCGTGCTGACGATGTTCTCGCAACTGCGGAGCAATTTGCAGGAGCTTGGCTTGGTTGGCACAGGCAAGAAAGCGTGGTTCAAGTTCGTTTTGCGTGGCAAAGGGCCTCAACCAGCGCTGCAAACGACAGGAACCGAGGACTACACTCAGGCATTGCATCTGCAACCGGGAGAAATCGTCGAGGTGAAGTCTGAGGAAGAGATCCGCCGCACTCTAGACTCCGGCGGCAAGAACCGGAACCTCGGATTCATGCCGGAGATGTGGGATTACTGCGGCAGGCAATTACCCGTGTTGAAGAGAGTCGAAAAGATCTGCCTGGAAAATGAACCCCGCACTGTACGCCGGCTCGAAAATACCGTGATTCTGGAAGGCGCGTTCTGCAAGGGAAGCGGCATCGGATGCGATCGTGCGTGCTTTTACTTTTGGCGGGAATGCTGGCTTAAGAGAGCTTCGGGTGCGCTCGATCCCCACTCTCGTGGCCTCACCGGTAAAGACTAGCTGATCCACGAGCAGTACTTCGTTGTCGACATGAAGAGTGCTACCCCTGAGCAAATCCGAGCCATCGACGGTCCCAGTATGAAGGGTGCTGATCCCAGTCTCCGCAAGCCGGACTCCCAAGGCTTAACCGCGCAAAGCGAACGAGGAACCGTCGAATTGCTGGATCGGATCGGCGATGAATGGCGCCAGCTTTGCCAGGAAGGTCCATGTGATCAACCCTTCTTTCGTCCAGAATGGATCGCCTCCTCGATAAGAGCCTTCGCCAGCAAGCGCCCGGTGCTGTTGATTACGGTGCGCGATGGGAGCCGTCTGCGAGCGGTGCTGCCGCTGCTGCAAGAGAGGGTTTGGGCATGCGGCCTTCTGGCTACGAAGCTCCGCAGCGCCGCGGACCGTACTCCCCGATTTGACTTCATCCACGGCCAGGGCCCCGGCCTCGAAGAGGCGCTACAAGCGGGTTGGAACGAACTTAAGAAGCATCATTGGGACGTCATTGAACTGGTGAATGTTCCTGAGGGAGGAGCAGCTGAACGCCTTCTCAGCCACGCAAGAGAGGATGGATTCTTCACGTACCAACGCCAGTGTGCATTGAGCCCATATATTCCCCTGAACGGGAACAAGTCCGCTACAGATTTCTCCCAGTTCGCTCTAAGCGGTCGGTTCAGGTACAGGTTGCGCCATTCCTGGCGTGAACTGGAAAAAACCGGAAAGATTTCCTTGCGCCGAGTGGAAGCTGCGGATCCGGTGATCCTTCAGCAATTCTATGACTTAGAGCAGGGCGGGTGGAAAGGCAAGAGGGGAACCGCCATTGCCTGTGATAGGGAAAGCCGGCAGTTCTATGATTCCATCGCCGATTATGCCGCGCAGTCTGGCTACCTATCTCTTTACTTTCTGCAGCAAGGCGATTCAGTCCTGGCGGCGCACTTTGCCTTCACTTGTGGAGGAGGCTATTATCCCATCAAAGTCGCTTACGATGAAAGGTACAGCCAATACGGGCCGGGACACCTGATCATTGGCGCCGTATTGCGGGATTGCACGGCGCGCGGTCTTTCCGAATTCGATTGTTTGGGACACTGGACCGAAGCCAAAGCAAAATGGGCATCGCAAGTGAGACCGCACAACTTCCTCTACATCTTCCGAAGAAGCTTGGCGGGTCGTATTCTGCACGCACAAATTCCCTTCAGCGACGCGTCAGGCGCGGCCATTCAAAGGCTAAAACATTCGCTAGGCATCGCGCGGCGAGGACACGTCCCTCCTACCTAATCGACTGTTCAATCGTTTGGGTTACTTTGAAAAACGTAACCCACTAGCAGTATTGAATGATTCGTGACATTTCGATCCGGCCATGCTAGCGTCAGTCACTCGCTGGTTTCGAATTCCCGTGCACCATTGCGGAAACGAGACCCGAGGAAGCTATCATGTCCAAAGACCTCCCCTCCTGCCGTCAGAATCCAAGCACAACTTCAGCAAACATAAATAACAGTTCGGGACCAGGCCTCGGCGAAGCTGGACGGTCTGGGGGGCGAAGCCTGCTGTTGATCATCGTGGCGCTGCTGGTCCTGGTGAGCGCTCATCCTTGGGCGAAGGCTCAGACTCCGGCGACCGTCGGACAATTCGCCCCGCTGATGAATTGGCCTAACAATCCCACCCACGCCGTCCTGTTGCCAAATGGCACTGTATTCTGGTGGCCCTCGTTTAGCAACGGCGACGAACCGCAGATCTGGAACCCTGCGACCAGCACCAACACTCCCGCAACAGCAGCGGGTTACGACATTTTCTGCGGCGGCCATTCCTTATTACCCAACGGTCAGGTGCTTGTGACTGGCGGAGATTCCACGATAAGCACAGGCGTGGCAAACGCTTCCATCTATGATCCGGTGGGCGGGACTTGGACGTTTCTGCCGGACATGAATGAAGGTCGTTGGTACCCGACCAACACCGTGCTCGCAAACGGGGATACGGTGATAACCTCGGGCGAGATTAGCCCCCTGTTGGGAAATGATCCGTTGCCACAAGTCTGGCAGGTCGCTAGTGGCACATGGCGGAATCTGACCACCGCTGAGTTGGATCTGGCACTCTACCCGGAGATGTACCTGTTGCCGAATGGCCTGCTCTTCATGGCGGGACCGAGCCCCACCTCTCGATTCCTCAATACCGACGGCACGGGGGCTTGGACAACTGGCCCGAACTCGGAGTACGGGAATCGCGTAGGCGGCCCCTCGGTCATGTACAACAACGGCCAGGTTATGATAATTGGCGGAGGCGGGCCAACCGCGACCGCAGAAATCATTAACCTGAACGCTCCCGTTCCCACTTGGAGCTACACCGGGTCGATGGCGAACGCCCGGCGCAACGCGAATGCGACGTTGCTTCCCGATGGCACGATCCTAGTGACGGGCGGGACCAGCGGAGCAGAATTCGACGATTACACCCATGCGGTGTACCCCGATGAACTGTGGAATCCAGCCACCGGAACCTGGTCGGTCTTAGCCAGCCTAAGCGTCTATCGCGGATACCACTCAGTGGCCCTGCTCCTGCCAAACGGCCAGGTGCTCTCGGGGGGTGGGCAGTGCTACGGGGATCCTGGCTGCAACCCGAACAGCGCGGAAATCTTCTCGCCGCCCTACCTGTTTGCGGGACCACCGCCGACAATCACCTCAGCTCCGGCGACGATCAATGGCGGTCAGACTTTCTTCGTGGGAACGCCCGATGCAGCCAATATCACTCAAGTCACCTGGATCCGGCTGGGCGCCGTGACTCATACTTTCAATATGGAGCAGCGCATCAGCTTTCTCAGCTTTAGCCAGGCTACCGGGGGCCTCAATGTTACGGCGCCACCCAGCGCCAACCTGGCGCCTCCCGGCTACTACATGCTCTTTATACTGGCCAGTGGAGTGCCGTCTGTCGCGTCGATAATCCAGGTGGATAACTCCTCGTTTGCCCAGAGCGGACCCGCCGTCAGCGTCTCCCAGACTGCGCTGTCGGCTTACGCAGCGGCATTCGTGGGAACCACCTCCGGTTCGAAGCCCGTACAGCTGACGAATCTGGGTACGACGCCGGTAACTATCAACTCCATCACCACTGGCCCCGATTTCACCGTCACCAGCAATACATGCGGTACTCAGCTTGCGCCCGGCAGTTGCACGATCAATGTTGCTTTCAAGCCCACTACGACGGGACAGCTCAATGAAGTTCTCACGATCAGCGATTCGGACTCGAGCAGTCCTCAAACGGTTGGCCTGAGTGGTATAGGGGAGGCGTTAAAGTCGGCAGCTTCTTCGGTGAATTTCGGGAACGAACCGGTTGGCGCGACCAGCACGTCGATTCCCGTAACCCTGACCAACCTCGGGACGGGGCCCATCGCAGTCAGCAGTATCGTCTACTCCAACCCGGAATTCAGCCAGTATTTGACCGGTTCCAGCTGCGGGTCGTCGATCCCAGGATTGAGCAGTTGCCAGGTCTCCTCGGTTTTCACGCCCAACGCCCCGGGCACTCAGAGCGGGACCCTTAGCATAATTGATTCCGACCCCAGCAGTCCGACCACGATCAGCTTGAGCGGAGCCGGAGCTGCTCTGAGTTTTTCCCCCAACTACATAGGCTTCGGGAATGAACAGATTCCAAACACTCATGTCCCGCCAGTGTCGATTACGGTGACGAATGCGGGGTCGGCCAGCGTAAGTTTCTCCAGCATCGCCATCGGTGGCGCTGACCCAGGCGACTTCGCGATTCAGACCAACACCTGCGGAGCTGCGGTGGCCGCGAATTCGAACTGTGTTGTGGGAGTGACGTTCACACCACAAGCGGTCGGAGTCCGGTCGGCAACACTCAGTTTTACGGATAGTAGCGCCGGCAGCCCGCAGACGGTAGGACTTGCGGGGCATGGTGTAGCCGAACCGTCGAGTGTTGTGGTTTCCTCGAGCAATAACCCCTCCACGTTTGGGCAATCGGTTACGTTCACCGCGACGGTCAAGCCCAGCGCGGCTACGGGGACGGTGCAATTCCTGGACGGTGGCAGCGTCCTCGGCACGGGTACGGTGAGCGCCGGAACGGCGAGTTTTGCAACCAGTTCATTGACGACGAGTGCGAACATCATTACAGCCGCATACTCGGGCGACTCCATCCACGCCAGCAGCACGTCTGCAGCGATCACGCAGACTGTCAATCAAGCAACGAGCTCGACGTTGCTCTCGGCGAACATCAATCCGGCTACCGCGGGACAGGCAGTAACCTTCACGGCTACAGTTTCTCCGAGCACAGCCACCGGCACCGTCCAATTTGTCGACGTTTTGAACGGCGCACCAACCGTGCTCGGAACCGCCACCCTGAGCAGCGGCACGGCCGCGCTGACCATAGCGTTGTCGAGCGGAACGAATTCGATTACAGCTGTCTATAGCGGCGACACAAACGACACCCCGAGTACGTCGGCGCCCTTGGCGGAAACCGTGAACTGACGCGCACGGCCGCACGGCGGCCCAAGTGGAGCCAACAAGGTTTGCAGTCTGGGAGAATGAGATGAGAGATTTCCCAATCGGAAGGTTAGTCGCAATTCTGGTGCTAGCCATTTCGTGTGTACTCTGCGGTACCGCAGCGGCCGGCGACGGTTACAGTGTGGTCGAGCTGGGAGCCCTCAAGCAGGGCGGAAGCACCGTGGGACGGCAAATGGACAGCGCTGGGGCCCGAGTCGTGGGTAGCTCCGGCTGGATTTACGGAAGCGACACGCACGCATTTCTGTGGAATGCGCCCAATGGCATGATTGATCTTGGCACTTTCCAGGGTGGGGATTACAGCGAGGCTTTTGGAGTAAATGACTCGGGTACCGTGGTCGGCGATTCCAACACTCGGGAGAATATGAGGGCATTTGTCTGGAACGCCCAAGAAGGAATGCGGGAACTTAGTCCGTTACCGGGAGATTTCGGCAGCCGCGCGCTTGCGATCAACAACTCGGGACAGGTCGTGGGATATTCGAGTGGGAAACACGGTGTCCGTGCCGTAATATGGTCCGCCAAACTCGAGGTGAGCAGTCTGGGGACACTTCCCGGAGGGAACTACAGCGAAGCCTACGCTATCAACAATGCCGGGCAGGTAGTGGGAATGTCGATGAGTTCGTCTGGTATACGCCCCTTTCTCTGGACCAGCCGCGATGGAATGGTCGATCTTGGGATACTGCAGGGAAGCAAGTCGTGTAAGGCAGTGCGAATCAACAATGCCGGTCAAGTGGTGGGGTCTTGTATTCTCGGAGCTGGAAGCCGTCCCTTCTTCTGGTCGCAGGAGGACGGCATGCAGAGCTTGGGTTCGCTAGGTGGCAAGCAGTACGCCGAGGCCCTCGGACTTAATGACTCCGGACAGGTGGTAGGCTCTTCGGAGACCTCGCTTGGCGCCAGGGCTTTTTTGTGGACCAAAGCCGGCGGATTGCAGGACATCAATTCGTTGATCCCTCCGACACACGACGTGCTGTTAGCGCAGGGTATTCATATCAACAATCGTGGCCAGATTCTGGTTGTGGGTAGTATCCATCACGATCTCACGCATGACCGAGAAGCTCACCTAGACGATGGAAGACATGCCGGGCCTCTGCATGTGTTTCTGTTGACTCCGGTTAACTCTCCTCAGTGAGCGCCCAGGGGGTTCACTGTGCATTGAGTGTGGCCGCATAGCAACTGCGAATCCCGGCGTTGCTGTAGGCCATTGCTGCGACCGTGTGTGTCCCGGCGCTGGCACCCGTCCAATCGAAGCTGTAGGGACTGCTGGTGACTGTCTCCTGCAAGTTCCAGTCGACGTAGAATTCCACCTTGCTGATTCCGCTGGCGTCGGATGCCGTGGCAGCGATGGTCACGGGACTTGTGACCGATGACTGGTCGGCGGGAGACGTTATCGTCACCGTCGGATAGCCGCTCGTGTTGTTCGTATCTGCGCTACCGTGAATATCAGCGCCAGCCGCTTGATACTCAGAAAACGTCTTGCTTGTGTTATCTTGCGTGTCATTATTGTCGTAGACAAAGTTGGCATCCGACAAGCTAGGGAGATGGTAGGTGTTATTGTCGGGAGGTGTGTTGTCCGCAAAGAAATTGGGTTGATGCGCGGCGTCGTTCAGCGCGTACCCTACTGTTGCGTTGGCCCCGGACTCCCAGATCACCGTATTGTGATGGAAGTCGTTCCCCGTTGACGTCAGATACTGATACGGAGGATTTGCGTTGTACCCCCGGTCCGATCCCATCACGATCATTCCTACTGTACCGGCTACGTTGGGAACTTCCACTACGTTGCAGTAGGCGTTCAGGCCGGTCGACGCGTAACTGCCCACCGCTGCTGACGCTGCCGGAACGGGACCCGCCAACGCATTGTTCAGGAAGACGTTGTTGCGCACGGTGGCTGATTGCAAACTAATCTCAAACCCAAACCCGTTGCCGCCATAATTCCCTGTGACAATATTGCCGTCAACCAGCGGATTCGCGCTGCTGGTATCGAAATGGATCCCCGCGCCGCCATTGTTCGAAATCGTGTTGCCACGAACCACAGCATTGGCGGTGTCGCCCAGTTTGATCCCTCCAGATCCTGTTGCCGGGAGCATATTGGCATAGTTGTTGTTATTGATTGTGTTCCCCTGAATGATGATGCCAGAAGGCGTCGTCGAGGCCGTTCCACCACTAATCCCTATCGTCCCATTGTTGTGGATATAGCTGTTATAGACCTGCGTTCCGAAAGCCACTCGCACCCCGCCCCCGTGGTTGTTCAAGAGTTCACAGTCTTCAACCACCCAATTGAGGCTCCAACTCGAACTCGCGTTACCGACAGTAGGCTCGATTCCCGCTCGTAGCAGGGGATTGGCGAACTCTTCGACCGTGAGATATTGGATGGTCACATTGTTCGCCAGAGAGTCAAAAGC
>Ga0070764_10000039_pt1 | contig 41697 bp, 43 predicted proteins | sample HubBroMetageWRM4_FD_67287 | JGI IMG/M metagenome (GOLD analysis project Ga0070764, IMG submission 67287) | Warmed soil microbial communities from the Hubbard Brook experimental Forest, New Hampshire - Hubbard Brook CCASE Soil Metagenome WRM 4 | ecosystem: Environmental > Terrestrial > Soil >... | reverse complement strand
AACATCATTCGCGACGTGGGCAGCGATTGTAAAATGGGGCGAATTTATCTACCGCAGGAAGAACTCGTTCGTTTCGGGATCCGCGCGGAAGAATTGCACGGTCCCGTAACGCCCCAGCTGCAAGAACTGCTCGCGTTCGAAGCAGAGCGCGCGTGGCAGATGTACCAGGAAGGCGCGCCTCTTATCTCCCGCGTGAATGCGGACAGCCGTGCAACACTCTGGGCGCTCGTTCGCACCTACAGCAGTTTGCTCGCGCGCATCGAAGAGCGCGAATTCGACGTATTTACCGCGCGCATTTCGCTCTCCAGCGCGGAAAAAATCCAATATCTGCTGACGGCGGGCCTCGCGGCGCGACGGGCTGGCTGGTGGAAGGGTGATGTCCTCGCAAAGCGTTCTAGTAATCGGCGGCGGGCTGGCGGGGCTGTCGTCCGCCGTCGCGCTGGCTGAAGCGGGCCTCCAAGTCCGGCTGCTGGAAAAACGTCCGCACCTGGGCGGGCGCGCCACTTCCTACACGCTGCCCGACGGCAGCGAGGTGGACAATTGCCAGCACGTCACGCTGGGCTGCTGCACGAATTTAGCGGATTTTTATTCGCGTGTTGGCGCGAGTGAAAAAATTCGGTTCTACGATCGCCTCTATTTTGCCGACGCGAATGGCCAGCGTTCCATCATCGAAGCAGCGCCGTTGCCTCCGCCGCTGCACATGGCGCCGTCGTTCCTGCTGTTTCGCGCGCTGACTCTCGACGACAAGCGCTCGATCGCGAATGCCATGCTGGCCATCGCGCGTGCTGGCGGCAACCCGCCGCGCATCGAGGGAATCTCGATGCTGGATTGGCTGCATCGCATGAATCAGACCGCCGATGCCATCGAAAGATTTTGGCGCGTGGTGCTGGTCAGCGCGCTCGACGAAGAACTGGCGCGGACCGATGCACGCTACGGCATCGAAGTGTTCTGGAAAGCGTTCCTGGGAAACAGCACGGGCTACCGCGTGGGAATTCCTAAAGTGCCGCTCGCCGATTTATACGAAGGCTGCCGCGAAGCGATCGTGCAACAGGGCGGGGAAGTTCGCTTGCGCTGCGGAATCCGCGAAATTCGCGTCAAGGGGAATTGTTTCGCCGGCGCGGTGCTCGATGACGGCACGAAACTTTTCGCCGATGCCTGCGTTTCCGCGGTGCCGCATGACTCGCTGCTGGACCTGCTGCCACAGGAGTGTTCGGAAGTGAACACACCGCTCGAAGGCCTGCGCCATCTGAAGACGTCGCCGATCACCGGCGTGCACCTGTGGTTCGACCGTCAAGTGATGCACGAGCCGTTCCTGACGCTGCTGGACCACACCACGCAGTGGGTCTTCAACAAAACGCTTTTGTACAAGTCGGATGAAACGAATCCCTCCGCGGCGCGTCCAAGCGGTGGGCAGGCCGCCACGGTTGAGGGTAGCGGGCAGTACCTGCAGTTGGTAATCAGCGCCTCCTACGATCTGATTCCGCGCTCGCGCCAGGAAATTATCGAGCTGTGCCGCCGCGAACTCGCCGCCGTGCTGCCGCTGACTCGCGAAGCGCAATTGCTCAAGGCCACCGTGATCAAAGAAGTGAACGCGACATTCTCGCCGGAACCGGGTTCGGATCAGTGGCGTCCGCCGCAACGAATCCCTCTCGCGAATTTGTATCTCTGCGGCGATTGGACGCGCACCGGCTGGCCCGCCACCATGGAAGGCGCGGTGCGCAGCGGATATCTCGCGGCCGAAGCGCTGCTGGCGGATCGAAAACAGCCGCGCACATTTCTTCAGCCGGATTTACCGTTCGAAGGCCTCTGCAAATTCTGGGCCAGCCGAAACGATGGAGCGCGCTCATGACCAAGCCCCGCGATGGGAATGCCGTGCTGCGGATGCCTGCCGGGCGACGTGGCTGCACGCTCCTACGTTCGCCCGTTCCAGACCCACACCATAAAATGAAAATGCATGTTGCAATTTCCGCTGCAGGGGTGTTTTATACAGAGGATGGCCGCCGCTCTTGGCAGCCACGGAATCGCGGTACTCGCGCTGATTTTCTACCTGACAGGCATCCCGGTTTCGGCCAGTGTGTGCAAAAGCTGCTCTCCGCGGCGGATGGAACGCTCCTCTGCCGGCTCGAGCACTCTGACACGTGTTGGAGAAATTCTTCCCGCGGCTGCCGCGATTCACGGCGCTTGATTCGATGACCTTTCCACACCCGATTGTGAAATCGTCATGGGCACAAAAACATTCGGAGTATCATGAATTAACCCCTTAGGAGGTCCGATGGACCGGAAGTATAAGCAGAGGGGCTACAGCGACCGCGATTCCCAGGAAAAGAAAAGAGAAAGAAGCGAGCGCCCCAGCGGCGAGCCGCGCCCCAAGCAGGATTCTATGGGCCCGCGCACTCCGCGCATGGTTGGTACGGTGATGAGGGCGCGTTGCTCCAGTTGTGGTGCGGTGCTGATGCCCGGATTTGATCCCAACGGTGAATGCCCTCGCTGCCATACCGAATTGCATTGCTGCAAACAATGCGTGCATTTCGATACAGGCAGGCAATTCGAGTGCACCCAGCCTATTCCCGAGCGCATCGCCAAAAAAGACGCCAAGAACGATTGCACGTTCTTTGAATTTCGCATGACCGTGGAGAAAGACACTTCACCGGTGACCTACGCCAGCGCCACTCCGGCGCCCACCAACCCCGGACGTCCGAACGACGCGCGCAAAGCATTCGAAGATCTCTTCAAGAAGTAACGGCCTCCACCCACGCGGTTTTGCCCATCGCTTTGAGCATCTGGACGAGTCTCGTCATTTCTATGCCGTGTACGGCGCTTTTGCTATTTCGGCGGCATGGGGAATAGCGTTGGCTCGGCAGCGGGCTCGTTCGCGATCGCTTCCAGCTGCGGATAATGCGTGCGGAGTGTCTCCGGCACCTTCACTTTGTTTCCGCTGAGCAAATGAATCAGCTGCAAGGCGTTTACAATCCCTTTCGCTTCGAAATGATTGTTGGTGACGACGAAGGTCGTGCGAGCATTTTCCGCCACATGCTCGATGCGTTTGGCCCAGGGCTCGAGTTCTTCCTCTGAGTAAAGATAGTTGTAACGCTCTGAAGGCGGCGATGCCGGATCGTCGCTGAACCATGTGTCGTAGCGCCGTCCGTGCAGCCGCACGTAGCCGATCGGAGAGGTCACGCGCTCGCTAGGCCGGATCGAGCGGCCGATCACCGGCTGATCAATGTTGCAGAATCCCACGCCGCGCCGGTGCAGCAATTCGTAGAACTCTTTTTTCGCCCAGGACGCGTGCCGCACTTCCACGACCAGCGGGTACATGCCAAAGTCATCGAGAATGTGATTCAGCCGGGCCAGATTTTCCGCCGTGTTATGAAACGAGAAAGGGAATTGCAGCAACACCGCGCCCAGGCGGTTTGCGACGCTTAAGATTTCGAATCCTGCACGCACAATTTTCACGTCCTCGATCGTCGCGTCGTCTTGATGCGTGAATTTCTGCCACAGCTTTGCGGTAAAGAGAAAACGCGGATTCGCGGCGACGTGCTCGATCCATTGCGCGGCGAAATCCGGTTTCAGCGGGTGGTAGAACGAAGTATTGATTTCAATCGTATCGAAAAAATCCGCCAGGTAAGCCGCTTCGTGAAATCCCTTGCCGCGCCGCGTGGGATATAGGATGCCTTTCCAGTCCGGATAGGACCAGCCCGCCGGCCCCACCAGAATGCGCGCAGGCTTCAGCTCCGCGATTTTCGCCTTTGCAGCCATGCCCGCTCTACATTCTCCGCATCATCGTTTCTTCGAGCGTATGACGGTGCTGCGGAGACTGTCAAATGCAGCGGCCGGCGCGCCACGCTATACAACGATCCGTTGCGGAACGCCGCAACGGCACACGTCCATGCCGCGTTTTTGGACGCAGTCCAGTTGCAACTCTCGTTGCGCGGCGCTATGCTGGATTTGCCTCGATGCCAGGACTTTTTCCATCCGCAATCAGCGAAACACCAGGGTGCCTCGATGAAAATAACCTACAGTCACGTGGAAACCGAATATCACGCCATCATTGAACATGAAGTTGCGCGTCACGCCGCAAAACTGAATCGCATTCTGAAGCGTTATTCTCCCGATCTGGTTGTGCTGCACGGTTCGCTGGAAAAAACGCCGCGCAAAACCGAATTTAATTTTTCGCTAAATCTCACTCTGCCCACCGGCACCCTTCACGCAACCGGTATCGGCGCAGACGTCCTGGGCAGCGTCAAAGCCGCGTTCGCTGAACTGGAACCGCAAGTAACCAAGCATCAAGCCAAGCTGCGCAAAGATTATGTCTGGAAACGAAAACGCGCCATCGCCCTTCCCGTCCCGCGCGAAGCCCCTACTTCTGATTAAGGCCGATGGAGCGGGGCTAACCGGTACCCCGCCCCGGTCCTCGCGGTCACAGATTTGCGGTGACACACGCGCGCTGCAAGGCCGGTGTATGTCCGGGCGACATTATTCTGAACGTGGACGGAAAATCCCGCGACGGCCTCGCTACCACCGAAGTTGCGGATATGCTGTTACGAGCCAAGCCAAATCTACAGCGGTAGTGCGCCTCGTGATGAATCCGCGCCATCGCGAGTGGCGGCGAGTTGCCGCTGCGCCAGCGACAGCAGCGGCGCACAGGATTTCTCCGCTCATCTCAATTCCTCCTAGGTCCGCGAATTTGTTTCCGTGTAAGATGTTCAGACGCATGTAGGGGCGTAGCTCAGTGGTAGAGCAGCGGCCTTTTAAGCCGAAGGTCGTGGGTTCGATCCCCACCGCCCCTACCAAGAGCCCTGTTGAGTCCGTTGCCTTTGCCTCCCGAGAGCCCCAGATTGGGGCCTAAAGGGCCCTGGCTTTGGCCCCAAGTTGGCCCCATTTTCGCGTCATTCATCGTGATTAAGCTCAGGCGCTCTATCGAGATTTTGCGTCTGCGTATGCCTCAATCAGACAGGCATACAGTGCATGCTCTCGCTTCTTGAACGCGGGAGCGGCCTTCCACGTCCGCTTCGCTCTGAAATCGCCATCCGATTTCGGTATCTGGTGCTTTCCGGGCATGGACTGCACTTCCTTGACGACAAATCTTTTCGGACGGTTTGCTTCGGAAATGACAAAGAGAAAGGCGCGCGCATCAGGGCAGAGGCGTCGAGCGGCAGCAAGGCACTGAAGATCGGCATCAATCAAGCCTTTGGAAGTTGACGCACGTTTGACCTCAATGATGAATTCGGGTACTGGATCGGAGCCGGCCCGCACGGGCTTCTTGGCGATGACGAGGTCGGCCCGGATTTTGCGCTGAAGGATCTTTGGAAGTTCTCTAGATTTGACAAATTTGGCGTATTGGACTTCGCAATGAAGTTCCAAATGGTCCGGGAGATTAGCGCAAATGAGGTTGCAGACCTCCGCGACGAGCGCGCCTTCCGAAAGTGGATAGTCAGGTAGAGGCAACGGCGGAGGCCCAGCCAATAGGCGACGCCCTGGAGCGCTCGCTGGGTCCATCGGGGCTTTTTGTTTGGATCACTTGTCATTGTGGCACCTGGACGTCATTGCAAGGAAGGTCGGTCTCGCTCAAAAGCGTCCGCAAATTTCCTTCAACGGCTGTCGCCATGATTTCAGGTGTTGAACAATAGAGGTTCGCCAAATATCCGATCGTCGATTCCACATCGGCGGGCCGTGCGGACCGGCCGTCGCATTGCGTGAACGGACCGTCTGTCGCTGTCAGCAGGCGGTTTGTCGGAAGTGTCGCGATCAAGCCGCGGCCTCTTTCGCTCATCGTCAACGCACCGCTGACCGAAAAGAAACACCCGAGTTCAACGGAATGGGCTTTCGATCCTCTTAACTAAGCGCGCCCAGCTCGCCGCCGGAGAAGCCACTTATGGATGGGCTCGCCGTAGATTTCTTCCTCAATTTTCCGCGATATCCAGCGAGCATCGCAGGGTGCAAGACAGCATCGCCGATGCAATCGACAGGAAGAAATTCGAATGGATAACCATCCGGGTCCATTCGGACGGAAAGATCTCCGAGAAATGAAAGTAAGCTGGATTAACAGGCAACTCCTCTCTTACGATAGTTTGGCCGCCTTCCCTAACAGCGCCAGTTGGACGGACAATACGTTTCATCGTAGCGTTCGACGAGCAAGGTTAGAAGTTCAATGGCCTCTAGTTCCGACGGAGATGTATTGTCCAGGGCTGTCAGTCGGAAAAGGGCGTTGGTATGTTCTTCTAGCCGCTCGTCATTATGTGTAACGCGGGGGAGCGCCCTCTGCGATTATCTTTGCCTGATTCGCTAAGAGTGTGCTCATGTTTGAATCAAGTGCCTGAGATGCTCCTCAATCCGCGGTGATGCGGGCGGCACGCTCGCGTAGCTCTTCGACAGACACTTCAACAACTGCGCCATCACGCCAAATATAGATTGGACGTCCCTCACGGGCACTTTCGAGAATAACATTCTCCACCGCCGCCTTAAGCGCCATCTCGGCACGTTCTTCCAGCGGCAAGTCGAGCACATTGGCAGGCGGCTTCGTCATAATGTCGTGTAGCGGGTTAAGAGGCTCTCGTAAAGCTCTCGATTCATTATACGAGGACTTGCTTCTTTCTGAAAAGCAATGACGACAGGTGTTGTGCCCGCATTGTCAAAGAGCATCCAAGAATCACTCAAAGGGCGATATCGAAGCAGAAAATTACGAATGGAACGTTCGAATCGCCTTCGCACGATGATCTCCGGCACGTTGTGTCCCCCTCGAAGGACTCGATCTCTGACTCGGGTCAATGCAAGAGAAACGGTTGGCACCCAAAGAAAGAAAAAATGCACCTCGTATCCAGACTTCTTAAGACGACGGAGTAACCTCAGATGACCTAACCCCGAGAGCGTTGTTTCAAAGCCGAAGGTCTCTTTGAGGCCTGCGTAGCGCTCTACTTCTTCGAGCATCAGCCGCCCCGCCCGGAAGGCAGCAGCGTCGGGTGAAAAAGGCGACATCCCCTGCGCAATGAGATCGGCATTGATGAACTGCTTGCAGGCAGCGTAGTGCGGCAGAAATTCGCGAGCGAACGTCGTCTTGCCGGCGCCATTCGGTCCTGCGATGACATAGATTCTTGGCTTACTTTCTCCGTTGTGAGCCATGTTCCTTGTGTCCCGGCAGGCCGAATCAGGAAGTCTAGCACGCGGGGTCCGATTCGCCGCAAAGGGGTTAGGCCGACCATTACTTTGCGTCCCAGAGATCACTCAGAGTGCGATACTCTTCCGGTGCCCCGGAACGGCGCATTGAGGCGCCTGTCCGGTTCGCTTTTTACTTGACAAATGGAATTGACAGTCCCATTCTTCAAATGAAGAAATATTCCGTTGCTGAAGCCGCTAAGCTGGCTGGAGTCAGTCGCACAAGTGCATATCGCTGGATTCAGCACAAGGTGGTTCCACCCCCACTGACAGAGGTCATCGCGGGCGTCACCGTGACGTACTGGACGGACAAGGAAGTGGCCGATCTACAGGCGTATAAGGCGTCGCGATATTGGGGCAAAGGTAAGAGAAAGGACAGGCGTGGGAAGGTCAAGCGCCAGAAAATGTAGTAAGCGGGACGCGCCCGTGCGATCAACACGAACGCGCCCCTAACCAGGTCGCACGTCTAAGGTGCAACGATGGCTGCAAAAGAAGTTATCCACTTTCCGTTCTGCGTGCAACTCGCCTCGCGTTCATTTTTTACGGCCGTACTCCCTCCTCAGCCGGTCTCAGAATCCCCTCCCTAACTGACTCGCGATTGCGTTTGTCTGGTCCGGTCGGAGTTCCGACCGCCTCGCTATCGGTGTGTCCCAACACTCTATCAACGATCGGACGGCGGCGTTCCCGCCGCGAGCAAATGGGAGATTCACATGCAAAAAGCGCATTTGTACGAAGCAATTCTCTTAGTGAATCGAGGCGTCGATGAAGCCGTGCGCGGGTTCGAACGCCTTAAACGAGCCAAGGACTCGCAACTCGATCCTTCGTGCTTTGACGAAGAGCTGGTGTTCTTTGAGGACCATCGCGCGCGGCTCAATTCTTATGTCTGCACGGCTCTCCAACGCTCAGAGTTGCGGGATTCGGCCCGCTTTGAAGCCCGCTGCCAAGAATACGAGAAGAACAGCCTAGACGAGGTGCAGCTGTATCGCGACGTACAGGTGGCCGAAGATCGCCGGCGCGTCGAGGGAAAACCACCCAAGGTGCGATTCTTCACGCCAGAAGAGCAGCACGAATGGGAGCGGCAATATCCCAAGACGCCCGGGAATGACCGAATCGAACTGCACCGTGGCAAAGGGGAACAGCCATGAAACTCGCCCTGTTCCAGGAGCTCCTGAATCTGAACCTGGCGTTCGAAGAGGTGATGCGTGGCCTGGAACGAATGGAGCGGGAGCGCGTGTTTCAGAATGACATGATCCGGCTTGCCCGCGCTGAGGTTGAGACCGCGCGCGTGGATGCCAACCGCGAATTCTTCGACAAGTTCGCGGACATTGTCGAGGAGGATTCATCCTGGGCCTACAAGTTCCAGCGTGAGTACAAGCAGAAAACCAGAGATCTGCACGACGCATATTTCGACATCAAGGATTCCGAAGAGAGGCGCAAGAAGAAGGGATTGCCGCCGCGCCTAGAAATCCTTCCCGGATGGGATATTTCGGATGAGGACCGCTACGACGAAGAGCTGGCCAAGAAGAAGAAACGGGCCGTAAGCAAAAAAGCGGGCGCGACCACGCGCCAGAGGGCCAGTTTTGCCAGGAGCAAAAAACAGCCGCAGACGGCCGTCGCTCCCGGCATGAGAAGGGGGGCTAGGCAATGAACAAAAAGAAAGCGGCGCAGCCGCAGCTGAGAGATTTGTCAAAGCCAGGAAAGCAGTATCCCGGCGTTCACGGCAAGATCGTGGACTGGGCCGAACACGCTTTCGAGGAAGGGATGCTGTGTGTGCGCGTGCGCTTTGCAGACAAAACCGAACTGTGTTGCTACGTTTCGTTGCAACACCGATCTAATGCCTATTTGATGCACGAATCCCTCTCGTCTATGACGGAGAAGCTCAAACCCTATGGTTTTATTCGCATCCACCGCTCTGTCGTCATGAATATTTCGGCCGTGGAGGAGATCCAGCCTTTAGCGACCGGGGAGTACAGGCTGCGGGTAAAGGGTGGGAAGCAATACATGGTGACGCGTACATACAAACGTAACCTCAGAGACATGGCTCAGCTGTGGGTCGGCTCATAGCGGTATTACGGCTACCAGGCAGCAGGAGGTTTCACCTCGTTATTCCGCATAGTATTCAGTGTCAGGCATTCCAACTGATTCCTACATGTGTCAATCTGGTTGAGCTGGCACCACTTATCGGACACATAACGTCCGACCGATGATCTCGCGACTTCGGTCCATATCGCGTGCAAATATGCGCTCGCACTGTTTGAGAGCGCAATCGGCCGTTGTGCAATTAATAAACTGAGTACTATTGCCTGGACCTTGGCGCGAGTCTACCTTCGAATTACGCCCATTTCCAATTCCTATCGTTTCAAAGGAGATTCCTATGGTTGAACGCCGCCGTTGTCAGCGACTCCCGCTTACAATTCCCGTTAAAGTCTACGGCCGGAGTCCTCGTAACCTTCCGTTCCGAGCAGTAACCGCGACGATGGCGGTTAGCAAATACGGTGGCCTGCTCGACATGAAGCCGCGGGTAAAACTTGGGCAGCGGATGCTGATCGTCAATAGCTTCACCGAGGAAGAGCGCGAATGTCGCGTCGTGTATGTCGAACCGAAGCAGCGCGGCCGAAGGAGCGTTGCCGTGGAATTCTCAAGTGCGGACGGGGATTTCTGGCACGTGTACAGCCCTTCAGTACGGCTCGAATCGGCGACGCCCTCGGCAGATCTTGCCCGCACCTAGCGTCTTCAGCTTATTTGTCTGCCGTATCCGATTATCGTTGTTAACGCAAAAGTGAAGGTCCACTTCGCATAGACGGTTACGCGACGCCTGAGAGGTACGCTTTTTGGTGGCCAAATCCAAGCTGTTTTGGATCGGGCTAGTGTTGTACGCTGCGAACTTCTTTCTGATCGCAGTATCGATGGGTGACGATTCCGCTCCGGGCTATCAGTGCGCATGGATCCTGTTGCGGGACCAGATTGAGTACAACGAGTTCTGTCGTCGCGGACAGCAGCAGCAGAAGAGCAGTGATGCCTGTGCGGGGATGCCAGAAACGCCCTATGGTGCGACCAGTCACCGGCCGGTTGATTAGGCTACCCGCCTCCCTTGCGGACGAGGCAGTCCGAATAACTCATGTTGGTCGATGGTGATCGAAGAGATGTTTGGTGGGCAACACTGAGTTGATGAGCGGAAACGGGCTGAGCAAATTAGGCTGACACAAATGAACAGAAGAGACGGAAACAGACGCAGTTCATGCGCCGACACAGAGGTATGTTCAAATCCACTGACAAGCAAAGGAAAAAACTCTTGCAACGGCCGGCGTCGTTAGAGATTGGGCGTTAATCAAGCCCAAGCCGATTAGGTGGTGATAATCCCTTGTTCTCGACATGTATCGGGTCGGCCTGAGTCAGTCCCTCCTGGGCGCGACGACCTTTGTAAAAACTTTACGAAGTCCTCATGCCTTCCTAATGCGTCGTGGCCTACCGTGCATGCTGCGGATCTGATCCGACTCTGGAGGAAACACCAATGAAATCGATTACTCGTTTAGTCACCGTAGCCGTGATAGTTATGTTCGCGATCGCCACCCTGTGTCCCGCGCAGGACGTCAAGCCCACCGACCTGGGCAAGGCGGCGGCGTTCAATGGCAAGAAGATCGAGATGAAGGATAAGGGACAGGTCGCTTACCTCCTGTCTTTCACTGCGGGGAGAGAGTTCGAGGCCACCACGGACGGCCCGAAGAATACAGACGTGCACCTTTTCGTCTACGACTCTTCCGGCGCGGAAGTCGCTAAGGACGATTCGCCCGGACCAAAGTGTTCGGTTAAGGTCACGCCGACGGCGGACGGGCAGTACAAGTTCGTCATCACGAACGCCGGCGGGGCCAACACGGTGACTTTCAAGGTAAAAGTCGCCAAATGATGACTCGCCGCTTGTCAAAAAGACACTAAGATTCGCGGGAAACGGCTTTCGGAAAAGCTGCGTACGATCGTCATAACGGCGCTCCCTAAGCCGAGATCCCGCGAAAGATTCCGCAAGATTGCCGAAACCACCCCAACTCCCCGAAAACGCGTTTTGAGGACGCGATGCAAATCTATTTGCGATCTGTTCGCAAAGTGTAAGAGCTATTCGTTTACATCCCGAGTTCGAGAATTCTATTCCGTGCGGTTCGCCGAAATATCGATGAAGACGTCGGCAACAAATGGCAGCGCGAGACGGATTTTCTGATCGAGATCATCCATCGCTCGCGTGAGTTTCTCGATATTCATATGTGCCGATGGATGAATCTTAGCCGCGACGATGACTTCCTCGGGTCCCGAGTAAATTGCACGTAGCGACAGGATTCGTTCAACTGCTTCGTCCTCCTGGACAATTGCTCGCAACTGCTCGAACAGGGGCGGAGGAACCGACCGCCCCACGAGGAAATCCGCGAACGGACGCGCCAATCCGAACGCTGTGACCGCGAGCAGTAGCCCGATGACTAGCGACGCAAGCGAATCCGGCACACTCGTTCTGAAAATCTCACTGAGGAAAAGACCGGTTGCAGCGACAAAGAGTCCGATGAGCGCAGCGCTATCCTCCACGAGAACAGCGCGCACGACGGGATCGCTCGAAACAAGGAAGTAACGCCATACGCTCAGCTTATATTCTTTTGCTTGGCGGCGCGCCTGGCGCATGCCCTGCAGCCAGGATGTTCCGTCCGCGGTGAACGCAACGGCCAAAACGATCCACGCAGCAAGACTGCGAGACAGCGGGTGGCGTGCCTTCAGCTCTGCAATGGCCATCGCGATGGACAGACAGCCTCCAATCAAGAATGACGCGATCGCGGCCATGAAAGCCCAGAGGAAACGCTCGCGTCCATGACCAAAAGGGTGCGCAGGGCCGGGAGGTTGGCGGTCACGATAAATGCCGACCGCGAGAAAGATTTCGTTTACTGAGTCAGCGGCAGAGTGGGCGGCCTCGGCAAGCATGCCGCTAGAACCGGAGACCAGTCCACCAAAAAACTTCGCGATGCCTATGACGATGTTGGCAAAAAGCGCGATGAGGATAGTACGCGAGCTTTCGCCTTCCGCGGCTCTTCGAAGAGCTGTAGCCGAGCGTCGCTGGGGCCTGGTTCGTAACATCAGAAAGAGTCAGTCACGGATGAACTAACTTTTATTATCTCAATGTATTGTTACTCTTACCGGGAGTCCCGCATCTGTGCAGAAGCACTGCCGGGATCGTCTTCCAGCATTTCCGACGCCCCGGCTTGGTCAGTTATCTGGCCCTTCGCACTTTTCATTCCTACTATCAAAGTTCTCATTACGCCGTACTGAGCAAATACGGCGGTTCCATCCTTTGTAAGCACCACTAAGCGCTGGAAGATCCCTGTGAACGCGGATCGAACCGAGAACGCGACCAGGAGCCAGAGCACGGTAACTACAATCGCGAGGGGCAAGCCGGAACGCATGATGAATATGTGAACGCAAGCGATATTGAATCGTGCGCGCTGGCTTGGCGTGCGTGCAGAATCTATACGTCACTCAGGCCGGCAGATTGGGTACGTTCCAGGATGCGGCGACTCGTCTCTGAAAGTTCCGATTCCAACGTGTCCGTACTTCTTCCCGCCCGTGTCGCGGCACCGATTTCAGTACTTAACTGCGCGACCGTTGCAAAGTCGGCGCTACATTCCCAACAGAACTTCTCGGGCATCCCTGGAAGTTCGAATAAGTCTCTGACACGACCACATAGCCCACACTGCTTGGCTACATGCCGCCCTAGATGCATATCATTTAACATTGCAGCTCCTTTCTCGGCACTGCCGGGGAAATGGAGTCGTGGATCCGTTTCCGCCTTCGCAACGATTCAAGCGACCCTTTACTTGTGGAAACCGTTCTTCGGCAATTGCGTTAGTTCTTTAACGTCCAGCTTCCCCTCCTTTTTCTGATCCAGCCTGTCGAATTCGGCTTCCATAAAACTCATGAACTCTTGCTTGGAGACCTTGCCATCGCTATCGGTCTCCATGAGGAGAAGCAACTTCTTGACCTCGCCCTCTCCCAGTGCCACATTGCCCTGCGGATTCGGCGCTGTTGCCTTTTGCGCGCCCGCAAAGCTATGCATGGCACCCAATGAGCCCAACACTCCAATGATTATCATCACCAGCACAACCCCGCTTTTCTTCAACATGACTATCCTCCATGGTTGAGTGTCATTTCCTTTTGTCACCGCAAGATATGTCTCCGCAGCGGAATTGGAATGCCACAATGCGTGAGGCGATCCCATTTCCGTTGCCGCTCCGAATTAGAACTCCAGCCGCAGTGCCAACTGTCCGGTCCGATTTCCGCCGTACTCCGCGGTTTGCGCGGACTGCAGGATTCCGAAGGTGCTCGGGTTGCTCACATTCGTAGCCGGAGGCGCAAAATTCGTGTGGTTAAGGACATTTGTGAAGGTGGCTTCAAAGCGCAGTCGCAAACTTTCACGGAGCTGCATCACCTTCGCCAATCCGGCATTGACGGCGATGGTTCCCGGCCCTTCCAGACTGCCCACGCCCGCGTTGCCAATGCGCGCGGCGCCCACCGGCGTTGGGGCAAAAGCGGTGATGTTGAAGTAGTTGCTTTGCGTCCGATTTGCAGGAATTGGGTTGCTAACCACATCAGGACGACAGACGGATCCGGCAGCCACGGGGTCGGTATTGGTTTGGTCGAAGCTGCAGCTGATCGTCGGGGTCAAGTACGGGCCGGTTTCCAGCAGCGTTATCGTGTTGACACTCCAACCACCGAAAACTGCATTCACCGGCCCGAAGGAACTCGACCACCGACGGCCTTGCCCAAATGGCAGATCGTAAGTACCGGTCAAGAGAAAGCGTTGCTGACGTGCACCGGCAACATTGCCCCGGTTCAGCCCAATGTCAAAGCGATCCACGACAGAAAGACCGTAGTTTGTCTCCCCTCCGTAGCCGCCGGGAGCATCGCCTTGTGCGTCACTGATGTCATGGGCCCAGGTATAGTCCGCTTGGAAGAACAGGCCATGGCCGCCCTTGTGAGTGGCTTCCACCTGCAGGGCCTGGTAGCTCTGATTCCCAGCGTTTTCCGTGGAGTAGATGATTCCCCAGTTCGGGAACGGGGCTAATGCTGGATTAAAGGGCAGCGCACTCGGCGGCGTTTGATTCAAGTTTTCGCTTACGTTCAAGCGATACGAGTTCATGCCTATGTAGCTCACGCGCAGGGCCGTATCGAAAGGCAGTTGCCGTTCTATCGTTACATTCCATTGCACGGACTGCGGATCGCGATAGCGAGGGTCGGTAGCCTGTTCCAGGGTTCCGCCACCGATCTGTACGAGCTGGCTCGCCGCAATGGTATTTGGGAACTGAATCAGAGGTGTGCCATTGGGACCGATTCCATTCGAAAAGGTGTGGACCGAGGCTTGCGGATTGCTCTCGTTGTTGTTTTGGAGCTGCCCCAAATTGGTCACGGTGTAGATGCCAAAACCGGCGCGCACCACGGTCTTGTCATTCTTGAAGGGACGATAGGCAATGCTGACACGCGGATCAAGATTGCGAAGATAGAATTGCCGCAGGCCCTCTGCTAACCCTTCCTGGCTATTCGAAACGACGTGAGTGCACGGCAACGAGGACGAAGGCGCATACCTTGCGTCTGCAGGCGCAGAGAATCCTGGAGGCGCTGCGTTACAGGCATTAAAGGACTGTAAAAAGGCGGGAACCGGCCCGCCTAGCGTGCGGTACAGGACGTCGTTGACGATGATGGAATTTGTCTTCGGATCAAAATTGGCTTGAATCCCGTGCTCATCTACGAAGGGAGGCAGCAATTCCCAGCGCAGACCAAGGTTGACCGTCAGACGATCGGTGACGCGCCATTCATCCTGCACAAAAAGACCAGTCTGCAGACCGCCAGCATTATTTCTGGGGCCAGTCACCGCGAAGTACGATGTAGTCGGAAGCCCGAGGAGAAGGTCGCCAAAGCCGCTGCCTGAAAATACGCCTTGGTTGAAGGTGAACAGGCCGTAATCATCGGACGGCGTCTCTATCTCAGGAACCGCAAAACGCACCCACCGAAGATCCACTCCTGCACGAAAAGTGTGATGGCCCTTAGTGTAGGTAATGTTGTCGGCTATCTGGTTCGTGCTCGATAGCGTGGGTCCCACGTGATCCCTTCCGATAGGTGTGAAACCGGTGCCCTCCGAGAAGTTGATACTGGGAAAGCCACCGTCCGTCGGATGGTTTGAAACATTTACGTCCAGCAGGCCGAGTTGCGCGATGGCCGCAGCTCCCTCTATAGGGAAGTTCGGAGAAAGCAGAGTGTGAGTGAATCCAAAGCGAAATTCGTTGAGCAGGTTCGGAGTAATGACATAGTTGTGAGAAACCAGAAAACTCCTGTCATGTTCAGTGTCAACGTCATTGGGCAGTAGCGGATTTGCCACGTCAGCCACTTGATTCTTCCAATTGAAGCGCGCGTACACTTGCTGTTTCGAGTTGATCCTGTGGTCGATCCGGCCGTCAAATCCATTCGTATTGGAAGGAATGGGCTGCAGATTTTCATAGTTAAAGCTGGACGCTGCCGTGGCGTTCGGCACGTTCGGCAGCGGATAATTGTTATTCAGCAGCGTTTGCGCGGACTGATTCAGCATGGAGGTCGGAATAGTATTATCGGGAAACGGCTGACCGGTCGTGGGATTGATCAAAACCGCGCTGGGCTGGCCGGTCGTTGGGTTCGTGAAGGGTGTTGGATTGCTCGGGGTGACGAATCCACTGAAATCACCGTGCCTTTCCGCTTGCGTCGGAACCAGGAACTGCTCGGCCTGAGAGGTTCTCCTGCGGTTCCCTTCATAATCAAAGAAGAAAAAGGTTTTGTTGTGTCCATTGTAGAGTTTGGGAATCAGCACCGGGCCGCCCAAGCTTCCACCGAACGTGTTGAAGCTCTTCGGCGCTTTCTCGTCAAAATTCAGCACCTTGGCATCAAGTGCATCATTTTGCAGATATTCGAACAGGCTTCCGTGAAAGGTGTTCGTTCCAGGCTTGGTGGTAAAGGTGACATCACCGACCTGGGAAAACTCCGCGTTATTGTCGTAGGCCGTTACCTGAAGCTCAGCGATCCCTTCGGAAGAGGGATACGGATTCGTTCCGGCTGCACTTAGGAAGATGTTTGCCGTTGAGATTCCGTCAACGGAGTACCCGACCATATTCGCCGTCGCACCGCCGATGGCTATGTTGCCTTGACTATCCTGTTCGACGTTTGGAGAAGTGGACATAGCAGCCAGAGGACTCGTCGTCGCAGCTCGGAAGTTCAATGGCAGCTGTGTGATTTGGGAAGCGCTCTTCGCATCGCTGATCACCCCGTTCTCGGTATTGATCGGGGGTGCGGTGTCCATCACTTCCACGCTCTGCGATTGGCTTTGCAGACTCAAGACGGCATCAATCCGCAGTGCCTGCCGGGCCACCAATTGGGCGGACGGAACTTTGAAATCGGCAAATCCCGGGGCCTGAATCGAAACCGCATAGTTGCCCGGTTTTAGGTTCACAAATTCAAACGCCCCGTTGTCGTCGGACGTCATTGCGTGAGTGCTGTTGTCTTCCAAACTCCGCATCACGACTGACGCGCCAGCCACAGGCGCTTGCGACGGGTCATGCACCACACCGACGATGCTCCCAAACGTCGATTGTCCCGACGCCGCACAAGCCATGCCAACTGACAACACTACTGCCAAGATCGCCCTGCACATCTCTCCCTCCACAAGGTCACTGACGCTTTCGGTTTCTGATCAGCGAATGGCGAACTCTAGCTGCGGCGCTCTCTGGAAGTCCCATTTGCTTCGTAAGGACTTCATAAGGCCTCTGGAAATGCCGCGCTGAAGGAGAAAAAGAAGTTAGGACTTGCGGCGGGCTGTGCCGGTAGCGTAATGCGGAAGCTGAAATTTGTAGCCGATCCAAGGTTCCGTAATGATGTAACGAGGAACCGCAGGATCTTTCTCGATCTTCTTGCGGAGTTGGCCTATCACGACGTGCACCTTTTCGGTTTCATCGCCGTACTCGGGTCCCCAGACTACTTGCAAGATTCGCCTGGACGCGATGACTTTTCCCGGCTCCAACATCAGCACACGCAAGACGTCAAATTCCTTCGGGGTCAAGTGGATACGCGCGTCCAGGACCGTCACGAGTCTTGCACCGAAGTCAACCGTTAGGTCCGGGGTCTCTACCCGAGGCGCCGGTTTTTCAAGGCGTGAGTCTCGCAAAGCAGCCCGAATCCGTGCCTGCAATTCCTCCATGGCGAAGGGTTTGACCAGGTAATCATTCGCGCCCGAATCCAGACCTTCGATTCTGTCGCGCACCGCATCTCGCACACTGAGCATGATAATAGGGCCTTCGAACGAGACTCGGATCTTCCTGCATACTTCCAGTCCGCTCAGGCCGGGAATGTTTACATCCAGAAGAATCAAATCGGGATGCTCCCGGCAGAAGAGTTCAAGAGCGTCGTGCCCATTTTTCGCTTCGATCAGAGTGTATCCGGCGTTGCACAGCGTTGTACGCAGAACTCGACGAATCTGCGGCTCGTCATCAACCACGAGAATGGTCCTGTTTTCCATGACTTTGGTAGCGCTCGAATCTTCGATACCCGTCCTTGCCTTCCGGATGACCATCCTATCAATTCAAGGGTAAGGAATTTCTCAAGGAATGCTAAGGAGTTCATAGGCAACGACCGCACCATGGCGGACTCTCGGCTGTACGTTTTTATTGAGCAACTTCGTATCACCAAATTCTTTGAGGAAAATGCGCACATCCCCGAACTTGTTGGCGAGGGTACTTGTGATCCCCAGAGAGAGCACGAGTTCACCGCGCTGGTCATAAACTGTTGCCCTCTTCGTCAAAATCAAGGTCGCGACTGAGTTTCGATCTCTCGCACTCCTCGTTCCAGACGACGATATGAAAAGTTCAGCAGGTATGCTTTTCATCCTGTTGCTACCTAACATTGGTTCCGCTCAAAAAACAACAACCTCATATCAAGTTGGCAGTGCTATGGTCGAAAGTTGTAAAGGGTACCGCGTCATCGAAAGAACCTCGACGCCCGAAGAACTGCCGAAGGTAGAAGTCAAAATCGGATTTTGCGAGGGTTCTATCGAAGCCCGTGCCGAAGCTCTCACTTAGGAGGGAAAAGCGCGTATCGAAGCAGATATCGCTCCCGCCCAATTGATAGCAGTCGTGAACAAATATTTAGCAGATCATCCGTAATTGTGGAATAGAGCAGCGTCGTGCTTAGCCCGAATCGCCCTAATTCAAGCGTTTCCGCGTTCGAAATAGCGTCTGCTCGTTGGCAATCACGATCTGTGATGATCAAGGCCGAGATAATCGTTGGGCATGGATAAGCGACTGAGCAGGACAGACGTCACAGCCCTCGAATTGTTCTGGTGAAGGACGGCGAGAGGAGGAGCGGGCTCGCTGCCCGAAGCACTCATCGGTATCGATATCCTGGTTTGAGCTCACACCGATAGTCCTTTACTTGATTTTTTTCTACCCGGACGTTGCAATCCGCCCAACTGAGGACGGGAGTCGGCCCCAACGGAAAGACAATGCGAGATCCGTTTATTTCGGCTTCGATACTGGGGCCTTCCGCTTTAGCCGGCAACGTGAAATTCAATGCTCGGCCGAAAATCACAGGGGAAGACTCGCGAACAATATCGCCGACCTGGGTGCGAGCTACGTCGGCCTGTAAAACAAAAGTGGCCGTGTCGGACCAATTACGAACTAACACCTTAATGTTGTGCCCGCCGGCGGAAAACGCATCGGTATCGACGCGGGTGAAAGGACATGGCCCCGCGATGCAGGTCACCCTTGCATTGCGGAATACGTTGCCTTCGCCGGCGTCAAGAGCTGCAGCGCCCACCTGCGCCTTCCATTTTCCGTCAGGCGAGCACGGAGGTTTTCGGTGGCAGGGAACGTTCCCCGTATTCACTACTTGAAAAACTTTCACTGCGCTTCCAACGTGATCGGTTGTCGTCGTCTCCGTGGAATATCTCACCAGGACATTCCCAACCGCAACCGTCGCCTCATCGAGTCCCGCTTCAGCTTCCCCATGCAGTGGTGCCAGACGGATGACATACAGATTGTCACTGATGACTTCTTTCAAGGTGAGGGGTTGATAGTCAGGATGCCGAAACGTGAGCGAGATCGGTTGCCCCCGGCGTGATCCCGGACGCAAGCTTAGCGTGAAGGCACCGGAAAAATCAGACTTGGATTCAAGGACGGCCGATCCGTCGTCCGCACTTACCGCCACATCCGCAATCGGCGATTGATTTGTGGTGTCGACATTTTCTTTGACAACGGCGCCCCTCAACATGATCGATCGGTGCCGCCTGTAAAGGCGAACCGAAATAAGTGCTGCAGCTAGAAATCCACCGAAACTTATGATCACAGCAGACCAGATGGCGATTTTTCGCCAGGATGTCGCGGCCATTTCCCTTTCAACTTAGCTCTCCTGCAGACTCAAATCAAGGCGTATACGGTTCGCTATCGGCGCCTCTGCTCTCGCAATCGAGTTGGTCAATTCGATACAAGCGTCTCACTCCGCTTCATCAGTGCTTCCTCAATGCCAAAGGCGTTTATAATCATGCGGATGAACGAGACATCGATCGGGAAGGGCAGGGTATCGCGCCGGGAATTGTTGCAGAAGCTCGCCAGCGCGGGAGCCTGTGCCCCATTCGCGCACTGGAGCGCTCTGGCTGAGCCACCGGCGTTGCAAAAACAAACTACTAAGCCGGCTGTGCCTCCTACCAACACGCCTTTCTCCAGCGCCGACGACGCATTCCTCGAAGAACTGGAGAAGGCCAATTTCCAATATTTTTGGGGGCAGGCGCATCCGGAAACCGGCATTGTGCAGGACCGATGTCATGCACGCAACCCCGTCACCAGCGATCTGGGAAGCATCGCGGCGACCGGCTTCGGGCTGACCGCTCTTTGCATTGGAGAGAAACGCGGGTTTGTGTCGCGTACTGAGGCTCAGTCGCGTGTTCTGAATACGTTGCGTTTTTTATGGAAAAAATTGCCCAACCATCGCGGGTTCTTCTACCACTTTGGCAATATAAATACCGGCGAAAGAATATGGGATTCAGAAGCTTCTTCCGTCGACACTGCCATCCTGCTCTGTGGAGTTATGACTTGCAAGGAACATTTCATACATTCCGAGATCAGCGAATTGGCTCTCGAAATCTTTAACCGGGTAGACTGGAAGTGGCTCTCAGAAGACACGCCTATACTCCCGCACGGATGGACGCCCGAAGCTGGCTTTCTGCAATACCGCTGGGGCGAGTACAGCGAAATGATGATGATGTACCTGTTGGGATTGGGCTCCTCCACCCATCCGCTGCCCGCCGAAGCATGGAACACTTGGAAGCGAACCATATTCGAATACGACGGCATTCGTTACATCGGATCCTTCGCACCTCTGTTCATACATCAGTATTCGCAGGCCTGGTTTGATTTCCGCGGCCAGCGTGACCGGTACGCAGACTATTTTCAGAATTCAATTCTTGCAACTGACGTCCACCGCCGTTTTTGCCTCGACCTGGGAACACAGTTTCCCGACTATAGCGACGACCTATGGGGTATTACAGCCTCGGATTCGGTGAAAGGCTATGTAGTATGGGGCGGACCTCCTGCGACAGGACCGATCGATGGCACCGTGGTTCCTTGCGCGGCAGGAGGATCTTTACCCTTCCTGCCGGCAGCAGCCGTGCGTGTCTTGCGAACGATGAAGGATCGATATGGGACCAACGCTTGGACCCAATACGGTTTTGTGGATGCATTCAACCCACTGAACAACTGGTACGATATCGATGTGGTCGGGATCGACACGGGAATCACCATGGTGATGGCGGAGAACGCGCGCACGTCCTTCGTGTGGGATACGTTTATGAAGAACCCTGAGGCTCGACGCGGCATGGAACGCGCCGGATTCAAGGCCTATCTACCTTTACCGACCCAGCAAACTGAACAAGTGCCTCGCCCGACGCTCCAAACGCGTGCACGGAGCCGACTCGTCGTCGAACCCCTATAATTGTAGTCCCTAGCGGCCCCCTCCCCCGACCGAGATGTGTTGTCACGGGCGGTCACTAAACAACGTGCGGCGGTGGTCACGAAGGCTCTCGAAGTCTTCAGACTAGAGGGAAAGGGATGCGGCAGCAGGCGGAGTACTTTGGCGATGCCAGAACGCTGCAATTCAACTGATAGCGTTCTGTGAAAGTTTACTTCTGTGATCCGCACAGCCGCTGGCAACGAGGAACGAACAAAAACACCAACCGCTTGCGGCGTCAATACTTGCTGAAGGAAACTGTCCTCTCCGGCCACACGCAATCCCACGATTTTTCGCAGGACAACCAATGACAGTAAAAACTGTATTGCTCCGCGGTCTTCAAACAGGCAGCGTGGTGGCGCAAACACTAGGGCTTGCGCTGCAGTTCTTGCGAATCGTGTGGTTGGTTCCGCGCTCCTGCTCCGATCTGCCGAGCAAGGTTGTATCTGACTGAAACGCCCTTCTCGGCGCTCGCGCGGCGACGCCAACCTGGTTTCCCCTGTGCAATTTTTGGATCCGGGATCCACTCCCGATGCGAAACCCGAGGAGAACACAGTGTCTTATCAAGATTTGTTTCTCTCCAAAGAATTTCACGCCGCATGGGCAATGCTATCGACTCTGGCGCAAAGCCGGAACCGCTGACCGCGCACGGTCCGGTTCAGATGTGGCCGAGAAATCAGCGCCAACTAATGCGAAGGTATCGCCGATACCGTCGTCTAATTGCTTTGCTTCCAAGCATCCGGTGTTATCGCTTCGTGACAAGCGATTTAATCGGCGCCGCGAAAAGATTCTCAGGAAGGTAACCGCGACGTCACCGACTGTGGTTCTGAAGGCTTCTCGCACCGAATTTCGGAACGGAAGACGAACTAGGGAATCGTGAGGTAAAGGTCACGCAAAGAAAGCGCGCATCTGGTCGCATTCGTTTTTCAAGTCATCGGCCTTCGACGGGCATCCGAAACGCATTCTGCCTGGCAGCGGTACTTCTTTTGTGTTCGGCTCCCAAAATCTTTGCACAAACCACCACCGCTGCGTCCAATGACGCTCCGGTTCCCCAGCCCAGGCAGTACCCGTTCGGCGATTGGGGTGGCGAAAGAACCGCTCTCGCCGAGAAGGGCTTCACCTTCGACTTCTTCTATGTCGCCGACCTGCAGGCGAATCCCATCGGCGGTCCCGAACAAACCCAGGTAGGATAGGGACGTTTTCGCGGAACGATGGTTGTAGACTTCGCGAAGCTAACCGGCTGGAACGGCTTGACCTTGCATGTGACCGGACTCTGGCAGTTCGGCGGCAATCTTGGCGCGGATATCGGCGTCCTTGCCAATCCGAGCGGGTTGGTTAGCGCGCACGCCGCACGTCTGGACTCCTTCTGGCTACAGCAGGCGCTTTTCAATAATCACGTTTTCATCCGCGCCGGTCAATTTGCCGGTCTGGATTTCTACGGCGAGCAGGAATACAGCGCTTCATTCCTGATCGAGCCGCTCGATTACGCCTACGGGAACCTGTTCTCCAACACCTTCGAATCGTTCAATCCTGCCGGAACGCCTGCCGCCGAAATTCGCGCCGTCCCTTGGCGCTCTTTTTACATTAAGTCTGCGGTTCTCTCGGGCAACCGCAATCCTTACCAGCAGGATCCCAACAGTTCCCACCTCCAAATCAGCAATACTCCGGATTGGGTTTTGGAGACCGGCTGCACACACTTGCCAGACACGTCCGGGCACTCGCTCCATCCGAATCGATAAATCTATCCCGGCAATTGCAAGTTTGGCGCGGCCTACAACCCCGGCAAGTTCGCCAATGCTGCGGGAGTTCAAAGCAGCGGCATCTACTTGATCTACGGGGCAGCAAACCAGGCCTTGTACAGAACGGAGTCCGGTTCAAACTGCGGCCTCGATGTCACGCTCGGCTTTGACTGGAGCCCGAACGACGTCAATCGCGAGAACAGCCAGATCACCACCGGCGCGCGTCTCAAGGGACCAATCCCTAGCCGGCCACACGACAGCGCCGACTTGGGATTTGTCTATACGCACATCGGCGATCCATTTCAAACGGTCGGCATTCCTCCGGGACTGCCGGCTCTCGGCTCGGAGAAAGCCCTCGATCTGAACTACGCCCTCTGGCTCAGACCGTACTTGCTTTGGCAGCCCGTATTCCAATATTACTGGGATGTCGGCGCGAACTCCCGCATTCCAAATGCCGCCATCTTCGGTTTCCGGGTAAAAGTGGACTTCTAATTTTGATAAGGAAGGGAGCTGCCGATGAAACAGCGAGCTGAACAACTACAGGGAATCGCGGGGAAGGCCTTCGACGTTTGCGTGATCGGTGGCGGAGCCACTGGAGCAGGATGTGCACTCGACGCCCAGCTTCGCGGGCTTCACACCGTCATGCTCGATGCTGGAGATTTTGCGGGTGCTACCTCGAGCGCGGCCACGAAAATCGTTCATGGCGGCGTGCGCTATCTCGAGGAAGCCATCAAGGACGTCGATCCCAAGGAATACCACGTTGTTGTGCGCGCGCTCCATGAGCGAATTCGCATGCTCAACAACGCGCCGCATCTCACACGAACGCTCCAGTTTCTCATTCCCAGCTACGATTGGCTCAACGTCGCATATCTCGACATCGGCCTCAAGATTTACGACTGGCTCGCCGGCTCCGGCCGCATTTCTCCAAGCAAATATGTCTCGCGCAAAGAAACGCTCGAGCGCATGCCGGAATTAAAACAGGAGGGATTGATCGGAGCGGTCGAGTATGCGGATGGCCAATTCGACGACTCGAGATACGACCTGGCACTCGTTCAGACCTTTTCGCACGCCGGCGGAAGCGCACTCAACTACGCGCGCGTGACGGCTTTTGAGCGCGCCCCGGGGGGAAAGCTGTCCGGCGTTTCGGTGACGGACCAGCTCAGCGGCGAGACGTTTTCGGTGCAAGCCAAACTCTTCGTAAACGCAACCGGCCCCTTCACCGATGCGATTCGAACGATGGCGACCCCGTCAGTGCCCAAGCGAATGCGCCTTAGCAAGGGCGCTCACATCTTGCTGCCGCTCGGCGTTTTCCCCACGCACGACGCGATGTTGATTCCGAAAACGGACGATGGCCGCGTCCTGTTTGCCGTGCCCTGGCTCGGGCGTCTTCTCGTCGGCACAACCGAGCAGGAGGTTTCGCCGGAGGACGAATTTTTTGTCAGCCGCGAAGATGTCAGCTTCCTGCTCGGCCAGCTGAACAAATATCTCGAACACCCGGTGTCTCCTTCGCAAATCGTGGCCGGGTTCGCGGGCGCGCGTCCGCTGGTCAGCGCAGGCGAGGGCGGGGATACGAAGAAAATTGCGCGCGACGATGTAATCGAAATCGACTCTGCGAGCGGCTTGATTAGCATCATGGGAGGAAAGTGGACCACCCATCGCGCTATGGCTGAGGACACCATCAACGCTGCGCAAAAGGCTCTCGGGGTGCCCGTAACCGAGAGCGCCACCAGAGCACATGTCCTCTATGGTGGAGACGGGTTTGCAAATGACCTTCCGGAAAAGCTCGCGGCCGCTTTTCCCATCTCGAAAGAGACCGCTCACCACCTCGCCTCAAAATTCGGAACCACTGCGTGGGACGTTTTGGATCTCACCAAGCAGAATCACAATCTCGCCGAGCCAATCCTGGCTGGCACTCCGCCCATTCAGGCTGAGGTCATCTACTCCATTCGTCACGAGCTCGCCGCCACCCTGGAAGACATTCTCGCTCGCAGGCTCGGCATACAGTTCTTCTCCTGGAGAGAGGCGATCCGCTCGGCGCCAACTGTGGCTTCGCTGATGGCTCAAGAGCTGCGATGGTCAAGCGAACAAGCCAAATCGGAAACCGCGAAATACGTCAGTAAGATCAACGGATTTTTGCAACACGCAGGACTCGAACCCGAAACATTCTCCGGCGATTCCGCGAGCCGCGCACCGGCCAATTGAAATTCAAAGGAGAACTGCGATGAGCGCGTACTTAGGGGCCATTGATCAAGGAACAACGAGCACCAGGTTCATCGTGTTCGATCGGAGCGGAAGAATTGTTTCGGTCGCGCAAAAAGAGCACGAACAAATTTATCCGAAGCCGGGATGGGTGGAACACGATCCGGAAGAAATCTGGCGACGCACCCAGGAGGTGATCGGTGAGGCCATGAAAAAAGGCGGCTTTCAAGCCAAGGATCTGGCCGGCATCGGAATTACCAATCAGCGCGAGACCACAATTGTGTGGAACCGCAAAACCGGCGCAGCCGTTTACAACGCCATCGTCTGGCAGGACACGCGCGTCGAGGATTATGTCGCGGAATTTTCTCGTGATGGAGGGCAGGACCGCTTTCGAGCCAAGACTGGCCTGCCCTTGGCGGCATATTTTAGCGGATTCAAGATTCGCTGGATTCTCAACAACGTCAAGGGCGCGCGGCAAGCCGCCGAGTCAGGCGACCTGCTTTTCGGCAACATCGATTCCTTCATGGTCTGGAAGCTAACCGGCGGGACGAATGGCGGCATTCACCTCACGGACGTCACCAATGCCAGCCGCACGCAGTTGATCGACCTGCATACGCTGAATTGGGATGAAGACCAGCTCAAATTATTCGGCATTCCAAAGGGAGTTCTGCCGCGGATCGCTTCGAGCAGCGAAGTGTACGGCAAGGTGACGACGATCCCGGCGGTGCAGGGAGTGCCGGTCGCTGGAATTCTTGGTGATCAGCAGGCAGCGCTCGTCGGTCAAACCTGCTTTAGTATCGGCGAAGCGAAGAACACCTACGGCACCGGCTGCTTCCTGCTGATGAACACGGGCTCCGCGCCGGTACTCTCCAAGTACGGCCTGATCACGACGGTTGCATTCAAGCTGGGTGACAAGCCCGCGCAGTATGCACTGGAAGGAAGCATCGCGATTACTGGTGCGCTCGTGCAGTGGATGCGAGACAACCTCGGCATGATCGAGAAAAGTGCCGATATCGAGACTTTGGCGCGCACGGTGAACGATAACGGCGGCGTTTATTTTGTTCCGGCGTTTTCCGGTTTATACGCGCCCTATTGGAAGACGAGCGCTCGCGGTGTCATCGCCGGCCTCACGCGCTATGCCAACAAGGGCCACCTCGCGCGCGCCGTGCTTGAGGCCACCGCCTACCAGACTCGCGAAGTCGTCGAAGCGATGGAGCTGGACTCCAAAGTCCACCTCGACGAGCTCCGCGTCGACGGCGGAATGGTCGCGGACGATCTCTTGATGCAATTCCAGGCCGACATTCTCAATCGCAATGTCATTCGCCCGCTAACCGTACAAACCACGGCGCTGGGATCGGCCTATGCCGCCGGATTAGCGGTCGGATTCTACAAAGATCTCGAAGAGCTCCGTTCCAATTGGGGAGTAGACCACACTTGGAAGCCACAGATGGACGACGCGCTGCGCGAACGTCTCTATAAGGATTGGAAGAAGGCCGTGACGCGGTCATTTGACTGGATATCCTGAAGCTCTTTCATGGAGGGAGAACGCTCATGACTTCACCGGTATTTGGAGAGTTTATCGGTACCATGGTGCTGATTGTGCTCGGTGACGGTGTAGTTGCCGGCGTGCTCCTGAAACGATCTAAAGCGGAAGCGAGCGGCTGGATGGTCATAGCGACGGGTTGGGCCTTCGCTGTGGTTGGTGGAGTCTTTGCCGCCATCGCCTGTGGCAGCAAGGACGCCTTCATCAATCCTGCGTTTACCCTCGGGATCGCAATCTCTTCAGGCGACTACTCGAAGTTTCTTCCTTTTGCCCTGGCTCAACTGGCGGGAGCATTCGTCGGCGCAGTTCTGGTTTGGGTGCACTATCTGCCCCATTGGAAGGAAACTCCGGATGCCTCTTTCAAATTAGGAGTGTTTTGCACGGGGCCGGCCATTCGAAGTTTTGGCGCCAACCTGATCAGCGAAATTATCGGCACATTCTTTTTAGTCTTTGTCACCGTCGCGATGTTCTCGAAGACCGTAATGAAGGATGGCCCCGCTGGCGGTCTGGGCCCGTACCTTGCCGGCGTCGTGGTCTGGGCCATTGGACTCTCGCTGGGCGGAACTACCGGTTATGCAATTAATCCAGCGCGTGATCTTGGTCCGCGCATCGCGCACGCCGTGCTTCCGATTCCGGGCAAAGGGCACTCTGATTGGAGCTATGCGCCTATCCCGGTCATCGGTCCGTTCATCGGCGCCAGTCTGGCGGGGCTTGTAGTGCACCTGTTGCATTTCTGAGCGACATTCAGCGAATCACGCGGGGAGTCTCCGCACATAGATCAAGAACTCAGGAGGCAATTTATGAGCGATACACGCGATACCGGCAAAATCCGTTTACTTCGGCAGTCGGATGCGTATTGGCGAGTCACAATTGATCTTCCGCCCCTCGACATATTTGGTCCGGCGAATATCCCTCAGCTGGAAGAGGTCGTGTCGTCGCTTGAAAAAGATGATCAGGTCAAGGTGGTCGTATTGGACAGCGCTGTCGAGGGATTTTTCCTCACCCGCTACGATTTCCTCGCCAAGCCCGAACATTCCGCAAAGTTTCCCGTTGGCCGCACGGGATTACAGACATTGCCCGACATGTTCGCCCGCATCAGCCGCGCACCGGTCGCGTCCATTTCATTAATTCGAGGACACGCAACTGGTGTCGGCAGCGAACTCGCCCTTGCCAGCGACGTGCGCTTTGCCAGCCGCGAAAAGGCAATCCTCTCGCAATGGGAAGGCGGAGCAGGCTTGGTTCCTGGTGGCGGACCCATGGCTCGATTACCACGTTTGATCGGCCGGGGCAGAGCTCTGGAAGTGTTATCGGGAGCGGATGATATCAACGGCGATCTGGCGGAGTTGTACGGCTATGTCAATCGCTCGTTGCCTGACGCGGAACTAGACGCGTTTGTCGATCGCCTTGCCACCAGAATCGCGTCATTCGACAAACCGGCAATTGCCGACACCAAACGCCTGGTCAACATCAACAGTTTGCCTTCGGACGCGGAGATCGCACCGGAGTGGGAACGCCTTCATTGCTTCACTGGCCCGCCCCGCGGCACAAGCCCGCATTCGGACTCTGTTTGAACCTGGCCTTCACAAACCGGGCGATGTGGAAACCAGGCTTGGATACCGTGTGGGACGCCTCGGATCCACCGACGAGGCGTCGGCAGCCTCCGGCTCGTCGCGGTAATTCGAGCGGGTGAAGCTCACGGGTCACGGTACTCCCGAGACGCGTGTGCTCTTACTACCTCTCAGCTTCTGCGTTGGATTCTGCAACGTCGGCTTGTTCACCACGACTACAGCACATACAGCCTTCCGAAATTCGTCGCCCGATAATCCTCGTGGCACTTCATCACTGTATCAAAAAGATTTCGACTGCCATGTTCGCACCGAGTTACCTGCTGCGGTAGAACTGTCCTAACGGTCCATTGTGCTGTTCAGGCGCTGCGCTAAGCTATTGGTGGTTGGAAAAGGTGTTCTGCCATCGCCCTCATGCGACTGAAACTCATCAGCGGAACGATTGTCAAAGCGCTCTTCGCGCTGGCGTGCACTTTCTCGCTTTTCACGATTCACGCGGCGACCGAAAACCCGACCGACGACGCAGTGTTGTCGGACGCCGTATGCCCGATCGTCTATCCAGTAGATCATTCTCCTTCGGACAGGGGCTTTCGCTATCTTTTCTACGGAAACGGCTTTTTCATCAACGAACAGGGCTATCTCATCACGGCCGCGCACGTCCTGAGTCAGCTTCACGGAGGCCAAGCATATATTCTGTTGCATGATCCGTCGGGACGGTCGCAGTTTGTTCGAGCCGAGCTGGTAATCGTGGATCGCTCTCACGACGTGGCAATCCTGCGCGCCACGCCGAATCCCTTCGATAGTCCACACACGGTTCGATATCTGCCGTTGTCATCCGACTGGGTCGTGGAAAACCAAGATGTCGTGGTCCCATCCACACGTCCTCCCAAGCCGCTCGATGCCTACACTTTGGACGGGTCCGTCGCCGATCGCTCTTCGGGAGAGGTGGTCGATTTCACGTTCTCTCAATTGGAGAAGGGGCGGGGTGACACGGAATTGTTTCTCTTCAACCATCAAGTCCGGCTCGGCCAAAGCGGCGCCCCGGTTGTTGCTTCGGGGTCGCACGAAGTCGTTGGCCTCATCGAAGGACAATGGCTGCGTCCGACTTCCGTCTCGATTCCAACAACCGCGGAATCAGCGACGCCGGGCGTCGGAGCGGCTGTACCGATGCATTACGCAATCGCACTTCTGCAGCAAAAAGAAATATCGTGGCACACAACTTCCGGAGATTCGAATTCCTCGAGCGACCTGGCGCAGCCAGCCGAGGGTTTTTCGCCACCCACTCCGGTTTCGCTGGTGGCCTGCTCTTTCCCGTCTCAAGCAATTTTTGGGGGCGAGGTGGTTCTAGATTCGCTAATCGACACTCACGGAAGGCTTATGCAAATACGTGTCGTGCGCGGGAACTCCCCTCTGCTGGAAAAGGCACTCGACGCTGTGCAAACTTGGAGTTTTTATCCCGCTCGCCTTGACGGTCATCCCGTCGCAGCACGAATCGGCATAACGTTTCAATTCTTACAGTCGGATGAGCGCGGACGGGCCGCACCGGTCCACAAGTTCGATGAACCGTCGGCAGTATGGCCCGAGCGAGCCGCGTTGCCGCTTGTTACTGTTGACCCGTTGTTTCCGCCTACGACAAATCGAGACGGCGGAGTGATTCTTTATGACCTGGTCGCGGCCGACGGTCAGCTCAGCTCCGTGAAAGTCTTGAGTCAATCCGAATCACTTGCGCCGGAAGCAGTCGCGGCGCTGCAGCAGTGGCATTTCGTCCCCGGAAGGCGCGCCGGAATCAATTCCAATTCAGCGGGGATAGTGGTCATGGATTTCCGGCATGGCGGACGCAAGATCGATGCAAATCAGACGAAGTAGCCATCGCGTTGTTTACATTTCAAGAAAGATGCGTGGACTTGCCCCGCCGTCCAGAATCTTTCCGTAACAAGCGCAGTCTAGCGGCGAGAGGCATCGGCATCTATACTAAAACGTTATCTTGAGTAATATTATATTATTCTCATTCAATATCCAGAGCGCCGCAGTTCTCTGAAAACTCTAATTTGACCGTTTTCTTAGAAACACCTAAAGATGCCCGGAATCGCGCCGATAGATACTCCATAGGAGCACATGCGCGAAGTGAAGCTCCCTGGATTCCTGTTCGATCAACTGCAAAGGCGAAGCCGGGACTGCCAGCAGCGAACCCAGTCGCGAAAAGGTTGGGGGTCATGAACGAGAGAAAAGAACCGCCTTTCCTAATTGAGATTGGAACTGCCGTCGAAGTCAATAATAGTGGCCGCGCCATTCGCGCAACTTCCATCAACGTAGGTGGATGCGGCGTGCTTCTGGAATTCCAGGAATTAGATTCGTTCTTGGTCGGCGATCCGGTGTTCTGTGATTTCAACATCGCAGACCAGACGCAAAACCCGCTTCCTCATCTGGCGTGAGGCAAGGTTGTCCGCGTTGAGGGCCGCTGCATCGCGGTCGCGTTCAAGGCCGGTTGCTTTCATCCGGCGTCAGCCGAAAGTGACGAAGCGTCACGCTTCGCGTAGACAAACCCTCTCAAGCATTGCCAGCTAATTTCATGTCCCGAGGGGTTCTAAGCCCCAAGACGACACAGCACCCACAAACAAAAAAAGGGCAGTCCCACCACGATGGGCCGCCCTTCTTACGTTTATTCGCCAGACCAACAGACGGTTCCAACCGCAGGCCCCGAAACTCAGGAGATAGGGCGAACCCGGATTGCTTCTGTATAATCGCGCTCGATGACTCTGACCGCGGGAACCAGATTAGGACCGTACGAAATTATGACGCCGCTAGGCGCAGGCGGAATGGGCGAAGTCTATCGCGCGAAAGATACACGGCTGGGGCGGGACGTAGCGATTAAAGTGTTGCCGGCTCGGTTTTCATCGAGCCCCGAATTGCGCGAACGATTTGAGCGCGAGGCCCGCGCGATTTCGTCGCTGAACCATGCGCGAATCTGCACGCTGCATGACGTAGGACACCAGGACGGCGTGGACTTTTTGGTGATGGAGTATCTGGAGGGAGAATCGCTGGCGGAAAAATTGCTGAAAGGAGCGCTGCCACTAAGAGACACGCTGAGAATTGGTATGGAAGTGTGCGAAGCGCTGGATGTCGCGCACCGCGCGGGAATTGTGCACCGCGATCTGAAGCCCGCCAACATCATGCTGACGAAAAGCGGCGCAAAATTGATGGATTTTGGGCTGGCGAAGGCCAGCGCAGCGAGCGGGGGAGCGAGTAGAACCGCGCCGCTGCTTTCGGCCGCGGAAACGATCAGCGGCCCGAGTCCCATCTCGCCGCTGACGGGCGCAGGGCAGGTGATTGGCACGATTCAATACATGTCGCCGGAACAAATTGAAGGCAAGGAAGCGGACGCGCGCTCGGACGTGTTCGCATTGGGCGCGGTGTTTTACGAAATGGCGACGGGGCGGCGGCCGTTTGAGGGGAAGAGCCAGATCAGCGTGGCCAGCGCAATCTTGGAAAAAGACCCCGCGCCGATTCGGCAGCTGCAGCCGTTGACGCCGCCGGCGTTCGAGCGCGTAGTGAGCACGTGCCTGCAGAAAAACCCGGAGGAGCGTTTTCAATCCGCACGCGACATCAGATTGGAGTTGCAGTGGATCGCCGAAAATCCAATCGCGGAAACAAAACCCGGCCAGGCGCCTGCGGCTAATAGATCGCTGAGCCTTCTGCCCTGGGCGCTTGCAGGCGCGCTGGCGATTGCCACCTCAACAGGGGCGTGGCTGTACCACCGGAACGTGGGCAGCGCAGCAATCCCCACGTACAAGCAGCTAACGTTTGAACGCGGCTTTGTCTATGCGGCACGATTTGCGCCCGACGGACGCTCCGTGGTGTACAGCGCCAGCTGGGATGGACAGCCATTGCAGATTTATTCCACGGATCCAGGAAGCCCGGAATCGCGCGCGCTGAATCTGCTGAATTCCACCTTGTTTGCCGCTTCCGCGAAAGACCTGGCCATTTCAATTGGCTGCAGGGACCGATACATCGGAGATTGCCAGGGCACCTTGGCGCTGGTGCCGATTTCTGGAGGAGCGCCACGAGAGTTGGCGGAAGAAGTGGTAGCGGCGGATTGGACTTCGGATGGAAGCGAGATGGCGATTGTCCGCCATACCGAGGGAAAGTACCGCGTGGAATATCCGCGCGGAAAAGTGATTTACGAGAGCCATAAGCCACTGGGGTTTGTGCGCATCGCACCGGACGGAAAGTCGCTCGCGATCGCACAATCAGTCGGGGAGTGGGGAGACGCGGGTCGGCTGTTCGTGCTGGATGCGAACGGCAAGCAGATAACACATTCGCAAATGTATGTGAGCCTTGAAGGGGTCGCCTGGCCGCCGTCCGGCGAAGAAGTGTGGCTGGCCGGAACCACGGACGCGGGATGGGCCGACGCGATTTACGCGCTGCGCATGAACGGGCAAGAACGCATCGTGCTGCGCTTGCCCGGGATGGTCCGCCTGCACGACATTTCGCGTGACGGGGCAGCCTTGTTATCCAAAGACTTGTGGAGATCGGACATCATGTATCGCGGCGCCAGCGACAAATCCGAACGAAGCCTTTCCTGGCTGGACTACGCGCAATTGCGGGACATCACCGACGACGGCAACATGGTCTCAATCGCGGACTGGGGACAGGCGGCAGGCGCATCCGGACTCGCGTTTGTGCGCAAGACCGACGGATCCGCCGCGGTGAAGTTGGGAGCCTGGGACGAGCCGGTGCTGTCGCCTGATGGAACACGGGTTTTGGCTGTGGAAGGAGTCACAGTTGGAACGGGGAAGCCGTCGGTAGTGCCGATCGGTGTGGGAGAAATTCAGAAATTCGAAGTGGCCGAAATCCAGAACGTACAGTCCATGGGATGGATGCCGGACGGGAAGAGTTTCTATTACGGAGCGGATGACGGACATGGATTTCGCATGTACCTGCAGGACCTCGCGGGAGGAAAGCCGCGCGCCGTGACGCCCGTGATCACAGTGAAGTCATATTACTTTGAAACGCACTTGGTCTCACCAGATGGCAAATTCCTCTTTGCACGCGATACCAGCGGAAAGGCGAAACTGTATCCGGTGGCCGGAGGCGAGCCACAAGACTTGGCGGGCTTGATGCCGGAGGATGTCTGGATGACCTGGACCAAAGGTGGCCGTGAAGCGTATGTGTTTCACGACGAGAAAACCTCGGCGACGGTCTACCGCCTGGACGTGACCAGCGGCAAACGCCAGCTAGTGGCTAAAGTGGCGCCGGTGGATCCGGCCGGAGTAACCTCCATCTCAAATGTCCTGTATACCCCAGACGGAAAGGCCTACGCCTACTCCGACACGCAGGAGTTATCGGAATTGTTCATAGTAGCCGGGGTGAAGTGACTGCCCAGTGGAAAGTTTCCTGACTGCTACCGTTGCTTCCGTCATGCGTTTGTTGCGGTGGTCTCCTTGGACGTGATCTCGTACTTGAAGTTGTCTGGGTCGAGGCTATCGAGGCGGCCTTCGCCGGTTTCGGCTTGGGGATACATCAGGAAGCCGACGGGCGCGCCGGTCGAGCCGGGTAGGGCTACATCGTGCGCGAAGTTGTACGCCATCCAGTTCATTTCCCAGGAGCCGAACAGCCGGACGCGGGCGCGCTTTACCATGTCGTCGTCCAGAGGACGATTCCCGGGCGGCTCTTCCAGCACAACCTTGCGCACGTCGGCCGGGTCGACCGGCACCCAGCCAAAATCGCTCAGGTAAACTTCGGCGCGGCAGTGCTGTGATTTTGTGATGGTTTCTGTGTTAGCGCCCAGGCTTTTGAATCCCAATTCCGATTTGCCGACGCGGATGCCGTAGACGTCGCGGGCGGGAATGCCGGCGGCGCGCGCGAGGCCCACGTAGAGCGCGTTCAGATCGGCGCACTTGCCGCCGAGATCCCGAGAATCCAGCATGAAACGAATGTCGCCGACTCCGCAGCCGCGCGTTTTCGGATTGCGAAACGTGTTTTCAACGATCCACTCATAGATGGCGCGGGCTTTTTCTGCGTCCGTTTTCGAGTTGCTGGTGATCTCTGTTGCGGTGGTTCTCACGATGCCATCGGTGGGCAGCAGTTTCGTCGGCCGTAAAAAATATTCCAAATCAGCGCGGTTTTCTTTTGGTGGTTTGCCGGGAGTGGAGAGATCGACTGCATAGTTCCTGGTCGCGACCCGGTTGGTGAAGGCGAGGACTGGACTGACGCCCGATGGATATTCCGCGGCGATGATGCCGAGCGCGTCGGGCTTGATTTCGATCATTTTCGCGGTGCCGCCCTGCTGCGGTTGGTAGGTTGCAGAGAGCGTTTTCTGAAAGGGAGTTTCGCGGATGAGTGCTGCGGGGAGCCAGATGCGCGTGGTCCCCGAAGGTTTCCGGACTTCGACGCGCGTGGTGACCTCGAAGGTGCGCCACTGGGCATTCGTCGGGTCGGGCCTAGCGTCGGGCGAGGCGTCGCTGGCAAAGATTCGCCCCGGTTTCGCGAACGCGAGGCTTGCTGAAAAAATTCCCGTGGAGCGCAGAAAATCGCGTCGCTTCATATCCCACCCTTTCGGTCTGCAATCCTGCTGTTACTCGTCGGCCGAGGGGTAGGGTACACGCGACTCGCCCCGCAGACAACATGTGGGACGTGACGGCGGCGCTGGGGGCTGGGGAGCCGAAGTGGCCAAAAAAGCACCGGTTAGAAAATATTTTCTCGTTTGTTGTGAGTGGGTTAGCTCGATTTCTAATAATGGGCGACTACCGATTAGAAATGCGGGAATGGTGAGTCGTGATTCGTGATTAGTGAACCGCGAAGCATAATGCGCGCCTCGGGAATCGTGATGAGTGGGGTGCGGAGGCGCCAACAAAGTGCGACAAAAACTAGCGATTGGTTTGGGTCGGTGGTGATTGTTTTCAGTGGGTTGCGATGGCTTTCGATTATGTTTCGCTAGCGGTTGATATGGGTAGGGAGGGGCGGCCGCGCGGGGAGCTGAAGCGTGAGCAGCGTTGACCATGTATCCCCCTTGTGGTGATGAAATTAGCGCACGAGCGATGTGTCAGTCGCTCGGTGGGGTTTACGGGAACGAAGTGATGTGGAGCGAAGTTCAATCAGTTAACGGTTGAAAGTCAAAGGCGTGCACCCCGCCTGCGGCGAAAGTCGGCACCCGGCCATTCAAAGCGTTCTTTCGGAGAGCGCGAAAGGGCCGGCCACCCGCCCGCTACACGATTCACCGTATTGTCGGAGGGACTAGAATCTAGCTTGAGGTACTGGAGTGAGCAACGTGCCCCCAAGCGATGCATCTGGCTGCTCGGAACTGAGCAAGCCCCGGACGATCCTAATCGCCGATGACAGCGAAATGGTGCGAGCGAAAGTCCGTCAGGCATTGGAGCGCGAAACAGACTTCGAGATTTGTGGCGAAGCGACCGATGGAGTGGAAGCGGTGGCGAAGGCTAAAGAACTTACGCCTGATTTGATTCTACTGGACGTTAAAATGCCGCGCCTCACTGGCTTGGAAGTGGCAGGAATACTACGCCGCACACAGCCGAGGATTCGGATAATGATGGTGACCATGTATGCCGAAGAACTCAACCAGAAGCTGGCATCCCGCTTTGGAGTCGATGCGGTATTCTCGAAATCGGAGGGCGTAACCAAGTTGATCGAGCGCGTTGAGAATCTTTTGGCCGTCTAGAACTCGGTAGTGGGCGTGTTCCTTGGAGCGGTCCACGATTACCTCGTCCCAGATTTTTGTCTTTTGCTCGATTCCCTTGCGGTCACCCAGAAGTCGAATGTAGGCGAAGCCTGCCGTGATGGGATCGAACTTCTCAAAGATTTCCGCTCACGCGCGGCATCCAAGCCTGGTCAATCAGCGCGTACGCGACTTTGTGTTCGCGTAGCAAATCGAAAAACTCAGCCGCGAGCCATTGCCTGTTACGGATCTCCAAAGCGAATTTGTATCCCCGGGGAAGTTTCTTCAGGAATGGTTCGAGTCGCGCGAGAAATTCCTTGCCGCTCTTGAAAGCCGAATTGTTCAAATATCCGAACTGAAAAAGAAGTGGCCCGAGCTTGTTGCCCATCAAATCCATTGTCTCTAAAAAGCTTTCTAAGTCCGTTTCACAATCCCGCAATATTTTCTCGCGGGTGATTACTTGAGGAACCTTGGCGGCGAGCAGGAATCCTTCGGGGACTTTGCGCGCCCATCCGTTCACGGTGGCAACCGACGGCGTGCGGTGGAACGTGGAATCCACTTCGACGGTGTGAAATTTCGTGGCGTAATAGGTCAGATAATCGGCCGGCTTCATGCCGGCGGGGTAGAACGCGTTTTCCCAACCGGCCGCCGTTAAGGCAGACGTGCCGGTTCGGAGTTCAGACAGGAAGGCAATGTTGGCGCGCTAGATTGCGAAAGTCAACTTAACGAGGGGTGCGGCGTCACCGGACATGTCGTTGTGGGGAGCGGCGCCATGTCCGGTTGGGGGCAGGGTGGGTTTACATGCCGGAGCCGATGTAGCCGTCTTCTGCGGTTACTAGGCCGGTGTTGGGCATTTCGGTTTTTACTTTTACTGGCTCTAGAGTGGGCTTCTTGGCGCCCTTAGCCATGAAGACTAGACCGTATTGGTTCTTGAGGTTTCGGCTCACGTCCTGGAGATAGGGAGTGATGTCGACTGGAGCGCCGAATGAAAGGTAGTAGGTTTCGCCGCCGGTTTTCTGTGAGAGCAGATCGAGGCCAGTCTGTGCGAGGTCGGTGCGCAGCAAACCGCGACTGGCGCGGCCCACTCCCGGCTCGTAAATTGAATAGACGATGAAGCCGCCGCGTTGGGCTTGTTCGAAAGCGGTGTCGAGGTAGGGGTTGGTGAATGGATCATTGGAGAATCCGCCGCCGAGAGGATCGATTCCGCTGGAGATCATGAGGATTTCGCGGCGGTCTTTCGTTTCGGGCCACTTTTTCATTAGTTCCGAGAGCGCGAGGTAGGGGCTGGTGTATCCGGTGCCGGGGCCTAGCGGTAGGCGCAGGGATTTTTTGTCCAGGGTGTGGTCGGTGGTTAAATTTTGGGCGGTGAAGACTGTGCCGTTGCGCATGTAGCCGATGGCGATGGCGGTGGTCGCGGGCTGCTCGTCGATAAATTTGTCGATGCTGCTGTACTGCAGAGCTAGGGTGGAGCGGGAAGTGTCGTCGATTAGAATGTAAAGCTGAAGGCCGGCTTTATCTCCTTGCAGCGGGACCCAGCTTGCTACTGTGTCGAGGTGGCCTTTCTGGTAGACCTTCACGTCGTCTGGGGCCAGCGCGGGAACTTGTGTGCCGCGGTGCGGTTTTACTGTTACTACCATGTGAACTGGGACGTCTCCTTGCTGAGTTGGCTGAGCTTGCGGAGCTGAGGCTGGCGTGGGTGAGGTGATCACGCCGAGAAGTAGAGCGAACATTGCTGCTACGGTCATGGTGCGTTTATTTATCACGCGGCTTGCGTTTGGATTTTGCATTTGATTTATCCCTTCTCTCGGAGTTCGAGAGTTCTTCTTGCCCAATTAATATGACGTGGCGGTGGCGGCGGTGGGTGCGGTTGGCTTCGTCTCTAACTGATGGATTTTGCGGCACTTGCTGACATTGATTTTTGGCGCGGTGGATGGGTCGGCGGATTTTGCCTAAAACGACGCAGCAGGGAATCGGCGCAAAACCTTTTTAGGCTCGAGCGGGTGGCGCGGTTTTGGGTTTGATGCCGGATACGAAGGCTTGCTGAACGCGGTTAAAACTGCGTCCGCGCAGGACGGCGGTGACGATGGTTCGCGTGGCCTGAGGATCGCTGAGGCGGACGTAGCGGCAGGCGAGGTTGCGGTCGATGGCCATTTCAGGGACGAGCGAGACGCCGACACCGGCGGCAACCATTCCCAGGAGGCTGCTGAATTGTCCGCTTTCAAATGCGATGTGGGGCGTGATGCGTGCGCGTGTGCAGGTGTCGATGCTTAGATCGCGGAAACAGTGGCCGTCGCGCAACATGACGAACGATTCGCCGCGGAGATCTTTGAGGGCTAGGGATTTTGCGCCCGCGCGGGGATGGTTTCGGCTCAATGCGGCAAAGAGCGGCTCGGTGCGGATGGGGAACAGCTCGAGGTCTTTGTGGCGTAGCGGAAGTGCGAGAATCGCGACGTCGATGGAGAGGTCGCGCAAGCTTTCTACGAGGACCGAAGTGGTCTCTTCGACGATGCGGAGTTTCGCGTCGGGGTATTTCTTGGCGAAACGGGCGGTATAAGTTGGCATCAGGTAGGGCGCGACGGTTGGAATGACGCCGACCGCGACGCTGCCGCGAAAATCTGTATTTTGATCGGCTGCGGTGGAGCGGGCGGCCTCCATCTGCTCCAAAATCGTACGGGCCCGAGGAATGAAAGCGCGACCCGCTTCAGTGAGGCGAATGCTGCGGCCGAGGCGGTCGAAGAGCTTGGTGCCCAGCTCTTCTTCGAGTTTTAGGACCTGCTGCGAGAGCGAGGGCTGGGCAATCTGGCAGCGCTCGGCGGCGCGGCTGAAGTTGCCGGTGTCGGCGATAGCGCAGACGTAACGGAGCTGATGAAATTCCATAGGGTATGCCTATACCTAAAATGGGAGTTTGGTATTGGAACTATCTCCCAATTCGATGTTAATTTAACTCGGTCGAAATCGCAGTATGGATTTTTTGCCGAACTCATTCGGCCGAATTTAAATGTCTGAAGGAGATTACTCATGGCTTCCGAAGCGAAATGCCCGTTCCATCACAGCAGCGCCGCAAACCCAACGAACCGTGACTGGTGGCCGAACCAGTTGAATCTGAATCTGCTGGCTCAGCACTCGTCGCTGTCCAATCCGATGGGCACGAATTTTAATTACGCAGAAGAGTTCAAGAGCCTGGACTACAAGGGGCTGAAGAAAGATCTTGCGGCGTTGATGACGGATTCGCAGGACTGGTGGCCTGCGGACTTCGGCCACTACGGGCCGCTATTTATTCGCATGGCGTGGCACAGCGCCGGAACGTACCGCATTGGTGACGGTCGTGGAGGCGGCGGGCGTGGGCAGCAGCGATTCGCGCCGCTGAACAGCTGGCCGGACAACGTGAACCTGGATCGCGCGCGGCGGCTGCTGTGGCCAATCAAACAGAAATATGGCAAGAAAATTTCGTGGGCGGATCTGATGATCCTGGCGGGCAACGTGGCGCTGGAAACGATGGGGTTCAAGACGTTCGGATTTGCCGGCGGACGTCCGGACGTGTGGGAACCGGATCTGGACGTGAACTGGGGACTGGAAACGACGTGGATGGGGACAGAGAAACGATATTCGGGTGATCGCGATCTGGCAAATCCCTTGGGCGCTACGACGATGGGACTGATATATGTGAACCCCGAGGGGCCGGAAGGGAAGCCGGATCCGCTGGCGGCAGCGAAAGATATCCGCGAGACTTTCGCGCGCATGGCGATGAACGACGAAGAAACCGTTGCGTTAATTGCAGGCGGCCACACTTTCGGGAAGACCCACGGAGCCGGGCCCGGCACGCACCTGGGTAAAGAGCCGGAAGGCTCGCCGATCGAGGAGCAGGGACTGGGGTGGTCGAGCGCGTACGCCACCGGTATCGCAGGTGACGCAATTACCAGCGGCCTGGAAGTGACGTGGACCAGCACGCCGACGAAATGGAGTAACAATTACTTCGAACACTTGTTCAAGTACGAGTGGGAACTGACGAAGAGCCCGGGCGGTGCGCATCAGTGGAAGCCGAAAGGCAAAAACGGCGCGGGGACGGTTCCGGACGCGCATGATCCCAAAAAGCGTCACGAACCTGCGATGCTGACGACCGATATCTCGCTGCGAGTCGATCCGGCGTACGAAAAAATCTCGCGGCGCTTCTACGAGAATCCAGCTTTGCTTGCCGATGCATTCGCGCGGGCGTGGTTCAAGCTGACGCATCGCGACATGGGACCGCGGGCGCGGTATCTCGGACCGGAAGTTCCGAAGGAAGAACTGCTGTGGCAGGATCCCGTGCCGGCAGTAAATCATGCGTTGGTGGATGACAAGGATGTCGCTGCGCTGAAGGCGAAAATTTTGGCGTCGGGGCTCACAGTCTCGCAACTGGTCTCGACCGCTTGGGCGTCGGCATCCACCTACCGCGGGTCGGACAAGCGTGGTGGCGCAAACGGCGCGCGCATACGTCTTTCGCCGCAGAAAGACTGGAAGGTGAATCAGCCCGAGCAGCTGCAGAAGGTACTAAAGGTGCTCGAGGAAATTCAGAGTGAATTCAACGTTGCGCAGTCTGGCGGCAAGAAAATCTCGCTGGCCGATTTGATTGTGCTGGCCGGTTGCGCTGGTGTGGAGCAGGCCGCGAAAAATGCGGGTGTCACCGTCAAAGTTCCGTTCGGCCCCGGGCGCACGGACGCTTCGCAGGAGCAGACCGACGTGCAGTCTTTCGCGGTGCTAGAGCCGGTGGCGGACGGCTTCCGCTCTTACTTCAAGCGGAACTCCGAGGCGTCGGCCGAGGTGGAACTGCTGGATAAAGCACAGCTGCTGACGCTGACCGCGCCGGAGCTGACGGTGCTCGTTGGCGGAATGCGCGTGCTGAATACCAACTTCGGGCAGACGAAGTTTGGGGTGTTCACCAAGAAGCCGGAGGCTTTGACCAACGACTTCTTCATCAATCTGCTGGATATGAATACGGCGTGGAAAGCGGTTTCAGATGCGAATAACACATTCGAAGGACGCGATCGCAAGAGCGGGGAAGTGCGCTGGACGGCAACGCGAGCCGATCTGATCTTCGGCTCGAACGCACAACTTCGCGCGCTGTCAGAAGTGTACGGAAGCTCGGACGCGCACACGAAGTTCGTGCAAGACTTCGTTGGAGCGTGGAGCAAAGTGATGAACCTGGATCGCTTTGACCTGGGCGCAGCGCGGAGTGCGGCGTGAGGGCGATGAATCGGCTAACGCTTGCAATCTAGTTTTCACCGCGTTGAGTTACCGGAGATGTGGATCCACCCTGATTTCGCGCATCTCCGGTAAATGCTTATCAGGACTTGCCGTTAGAACCTCGCTTGGCGCGAATCGCGATGGCGCTAACGGCGTTCGGGGGTGACGAAGCGTCGATTCAAACCTAAATCCCACGTCGTTTCCACAGGCAAGTTCGCACTCTGAATTTGCTCGCGTGGATTATTTCGTAGATAGCGGAAGCGGCGTAGGTGGCGCGAGCGGCGGATCCTCGGAGTCCGTATCGACCGCGATCTTCCAATCGCCGCCTGGCGGCTTGCGCCACACCAACAGGTAGTTCCCCGTTTGTGTTTTGCTCTTCCCGTCTTTTTCCGTGGTCGTGAACCTGTAGCGGCCGTGTTCGTAGGCCAGATCGCCCGAACGCGCCACTTCGATGGCCGAGGTTTTCCAACTGATCGTTCCCGGAGCCGAAAACGATTTCCGCATATCGGCTCGCATCGCCTCTTTCGTCGTCGTTGTAGCGCTGTAGTTGCTGAAAGCAAGGGCATCGTCGGC
>Ga0070764_10000035_pt1 | contig 43276 bp, 34 predicted proteins | sample HubBroMetageWRM4_FD_67287 | JGI IMG/M metagenome (GOLD analysis project Ga0070764, IMG submission 67287) | Warmed soil microbial communities from the Hubbard Brook experimental Forest, New Hampshire - Hubbard Brook CCASE Soil Metagenome WRM 4 | ecosystem: Environmental > Terrestrial > Soil >... | reverse complement strand
GATCGTGTACTGATACATCTTGTTCGCTAGCTGATCGAAGACGGTCAGGTACGTGCCGTCCCACTGCACGGAGCCAGGGAACTGCACGGTGTTGCTCGTCGTGATCGTTTGGACTTTACTGCTGCCCTTCGGGAGCTCGTCGAGCTGGAAGGCAGAGCCGCTGGTAAAGCCGTCGAAGAAGAGATTCCCCTGGTTGTCGTAGCCGTCGAAGTACTCTCTGGCCAACGGCGTGGCCATGAAGGTGCCCGAGCCGCTCGCGTTCTTGAAGATGACGATGTCGCCCGCGCCCGACCCATTCAAGATCCCGACTGCAAGGTCGCCGCTGGTATCCATGGCGCAGCTCGATGGCATACTACTGGAGGGGACGGAGAGCGTCTTGATCGGCGTCTGGGGGACCGTGTACTCCGTGATCTGGTTGTAGGCCGCAACGATCCAGAAGGTTTTCTTCCCATAGCCGTAGAGGACGTTCGTGCACCCTTGGCCGCCGACGTTATTGATCGTACCGATCTGTTTATCGCTCTTCGGATAGTCGAAAATGCTGGCGTAGGTGCCGTAAAAGTTGATGATGTACTCAAAGTGCTTTTTCACACGCCGGTCAGGAACAATCGTCGCGTAACGGGGCAGCGGGCTCAGATTCGGGCGCGCTGCCGTTACCGGCATTCGGTTCACGAAGAGCGTTCTACCGATGTATCGGTTATTGAGCGCAGCGTTTGACGGCGCGACCGCCGAGCCGCCGGCGCACGCCGAGCATATCGCGAGTGCAACCAGAGCACCGGCGTATTTCACTAAACTAGTCGTATTCACGTTACTCCCTTCTAAGTAGAAACGATCGCAGGTTATTTTTTCGACCGAGACCGCGCCGCCCGGCAGGTCGAAGCTGCCCGTAGGGTTCGCAATCGGTGAACAGCCGGCTCACCGACTGATTCGGAGAGCGTCTTTATCGTGCTAGTGCCGCCGACCTTGCAAGCTTCACCCGACGCGAGGATCGCTACGATAAGTAACGCGAAGATAAAAAGGCTTTCACGTCCGCTAAGCATGGGGACGTAGTCACGCTTGGTCTTACCCCCAGATCAAGCGTATCGCGAGCGCGGGCTGCGCCACTAGACCTATTCGCTCTTGCAGGCGACGAAAGAAGCACTTCGAACCCGGACTTCGTTATCACTGCGTCAGGAGCGAGGTTTAGGATGCCAACTTTCAACAATCGCGTGCTTGTGCTGATCACGGGAACACTTTTTGCTACTTCGGCGTGTGGAGGAAACACCACAGTTCCAACCGGAGCAGCGGGGAGCAATTCCGGTTCACAAGTCTCCTACACGTCGCAAGTCTCTGCGCCAGGCGCGGGTTCCATCGTTCCAAGCGACACGACCTCGATTCTGAAAAAACTTACGAAGGACGTCGAAATCGGCTCGACGATCGATGGTAAAAATGGCGACATGGGTCCGCGCGCAATCTCGCTGGTCCGATCGACCTTCGGGCTCAAGAAAGGACAGCTGCTCGTTTGCAACTTCGAAGACTCTGCGGGCACTGCCGGGAAAGGTACCACGATCGAAGTACTCAATCCAAAGCCGCACTCCAAGCCGGTGACCTTTACGCAAAGCACCAAGGTAGAGGGCTGCGACGGCGATGCAGTTACTGCGACAAATCAAGTCTACGGCGCAGGGATGCTCAGCGGTCTCGTTTCGCAGTTTGATCAAGCCGGTAAGCTCAAGAAGAGTTACCGTTCTCATATCCAGGTTCCGTTCGCCGAGGCCGATGCATTCTGCGGTGAGCCTTACGCGCCTGAGGACATCTACGTTGGGGATTCCAAGACCGGCTCAATTGTCAAGATCGCGTTCGTCCCTGTTAGTGGCGGTGTGAAAATAACCGAAGTGATAACCGGTTTCGGGATCAATAAGGGCTCCGGTTGGAGCGCCTTGGGCCCATCCGGAATACAATACAATAGCCAAAGAACCGGTAGTCTTTGCAACGACACGCTGTATATCGTGGATGGGGTCGATAACACGGTCGTCGCCGTTTCGAACGCCAGTAACCTACTTGAGAAGGATGAGATCGTCGTGCAACCCGGTGGAAAGAAATTCAAATGCGCTCACCCAAAAGACACGTGCGCGACGCTCGTCTATAGTGGCTCTCCGCTGAGTGCGCCCGTAGCTTCTGCCCTTCTACCAAACGGAAACCTCATCGTTGCGAATACCAAAGGTGGAAACAAGCTTGTGGAGTTGACGCCGACGGGGCAGGTACTTGACACCAAAACAATCGACACGAGCACGACTGCTCATGTCTTCGGGCTCCTTGCGACCGGCACGAGCGATAGCGATACGGCGTTGTTCTATACCGATACGAAAACGAACACGCTGCAAGAACTCGAGCAATAGAGAATCTTAATGGCAAGAAAGAAGTGTCAAGACTGTCCAATGGTTCATAGCGTACTGACCGGCCGGGCAGAGCACACTCGCATTCTGAGATTATACCCTGAGCGGGGCTACCTGTAGCGACTTCAGGGCCGCGAGACTGCTCGGCGATATGCGGCCGCTTTTTTGGCAGCCGATGAGCGGGATCAGCTTCAGATTCGTGTGCAGCGCCGCCCAGGCTGGATCGAGGTTGATGCCGCGACGCAGCAGCGCCGCGAAACTAGCCCGGTCGAAAAATCGTGCGGCCCGACAACGAGCGGCGCACCGGGGACGGGTCCACTGGGCTCAACAGCGGGCGTCGTCGTTCCCGAACAGCCGGCCAGCAAAAACAGCAGGCCGTGCAATGTGAACCGCACGCAACCGTCTTCGACGGCTGAGCGTTGTGGCGCCTATGCAAACCACACGAGAACTCAATCGCCGGCCTGCGCCGGCGAATCGCCCCTTCGGATTGGCGCTGTCGGACGGCCTTCTTTGGAACGGCTCTTGGGATACCGATCGCCTGTATGCGATCGATCGGCAAACCTGGCAGGTTCGCAAGGAAATCGAAGCTCCGGGCCGGCCGTACGGCATCGTCGCGCTCATGGACGAGCTGCGGGTCGTGGTCGCCCACGGCGAAGAGGACGACCGCTATCTCTATCGCGTACGCGACGGCGCTTTCGATCTTGCCAGCAAGACGCCGTGCCCCGACCTCACCGGCTCGTTCATGACCGTCAGAAATTCGACGATCTACCTCGGACAGATGCATTACCGGCGCATCCTCGAGATGAAGCCCGATTATACGATCGAACGAGAGATCGCGCTTCCGACGCGCAGCGCTGGATTTGCCTTTGGACCCGATGGACGCTTCTACATGATCTCGGCCGACGACGAGTTCGAGAATTTGCAGTTCGGCACGCTCGACGTCACGCAGGATGCTCCACAGTTTGAAAGCATTGCTCCAATGCCCGAAGAAGCGCGCTACCTTCTCCACGATGGTTCGAGGTGGTGGACGAGCCTGCGCGACGCCAACGAGGTGGCGACGTTTACGATCTAATTAGGCTGTAACGGCTCGCTCGTCGCTGCTCGTTCGGCGATCGCGGTAGCGATCTGATCGCTCAATCCGAGCAGCATGCGTTGGGCCCGACGGTAGAGCGCGGTCACGCGAATTGCGGCTGGACCTGACAAATTGTCAGTGAAAGGATGGATAGAACGCGTCCTTCAGTTGTGTCTTCGAGCCAAGGATAGACCGGATCGGTGGCACGTTCCCGTCGGCAGTGGAAGCGAAAACGTAGACCGCTCCGTGGGTCGGGCAGCACTCGGTGACGAAAATCTCGTCCGACGGGTCGACCCCAACCGACGAAACTCCGGCTAGATGAGTAGCCGACCCAGTGATGACCGCAACCGGTGCCACGTTGCCAGAAGAGCCCTTACTAAAAATCAGCACTGAATTGGAATTCGACGGAACGATGATGCGACCGGTAGAGTCGAGGCTGACTGACTGCGGCTGAACGATCAGCGTATTTGAGCCGCCGATGTATGAGATTGGCGCGACGTTCCCATTTGCCCCTGAGGCGAACTCGAGAATGGACATTGTTGATGGATATGTTCCGTTCACGACGAATAAGTTGCCGGCCGAATCGACGGCCATACCCAGGGGCTCCGTCAGGCCGGTCTTCGATCCCTGAATTGTTCGAATAGGCGCTGTGTTGCCGGTAGCCCCAGCCGCAAACACGAGAATCTGGGCAGCACTATAGTCGGAAACGTAGATCTCTCCGGAAGCGTCGAGTGTGATACCTTCGGTTTCGTGCAACGGAACGTTCGATCCGCCGAGGACTTGCGGCTTCGCATCACCGTGTGCGCCTGGGGCGAAGATCAAGACGTTGTTGGCGCTGTCGTTTGCGGCATAGATCCGCCCCGTTGAGCTGATCGCGAGCGCGACGGGGGCGGTCAACTGCGTCTTCGCGCCCTTGATCCGCCGGGACGGCGCAACGTTGCCGTTGCCTGTGATTGGAAAAGCCAAGATGCGCCCGTTGTTGCGTGACGTCACATACACTGTGGTTGCGCCGGCGGGCGACGCAGAGCGTCTACTATCTGCTCCCAGCCGAACCGGCGTCGAGCCGCCTGGAAATGTCTCGACGCACGCCGTTGTGGCCCCGAAGGCCCCGAACACGAGAACCCACCGCGCGAATGACGGAAGCGGCATGTGAACCTCCCTTGGCGCGGTCGCGCCGGTAGGATCGATCGAGCCTTTGCACGACGGCTCTGCTGGAATCGTACCAAATGGCGCCGCCGCGCACAATGTCGGTGCGGGGGCGGGTCTCGGTCCAGGGTGATTCCTTGCCGCCCCAATAGCCGCGATCGCCTTTGCGCCCTGTTGATTCCGCGTGAAGCTGCACGCGACGGCACTCGGGCGTTCTACCTTCAAGCGCGAAGCTATACCTTGGTGCAGGTTGTGCTGCTGGTCTGGATGCTGCCGTTGCTGTCGTAGAACTGACTCGAGGAGCGAAGCACGTCTCCGGTGCGCGACACAGGGATGTCAAACCGCTTGCGCCCCTGATCGTCGAGCGCCGGCCACATCTGCGTCCACGTTGCGTTGTCGGGGTCGAAGGACGTGGTCTGCGCAACATTGCTCGCGCCGGAGTCGAAGATCGTTACCAAGATGTACGCCTTCAGTGAATGGCTCCAGCGTTCGTAGCCGGTAGCAGGGTTATCGCCGCTCTCGCGCGCGACAAACCAGTTGCCCTGTTCCGACTCGGTGAACGAGAGCGGAGTCTTCGGGGCAGGAAGGGAGACGCAGTTCCAGGTCCCGAGGTCGGCCTGGAGCTTGGCCTGCTGAGCGAGATCGAACTGCGAGTATGCTGGCGGGGGCGTCTGGGCGACCGCGGTTGCGGTTAAGAACGCATACAGAGCCGTAGTGAGGACCAAGCGCATAGCGCCCCTCCATATGTAAAGCCCCTCCATTTTTCGAATTCGAGGCGAGCTCTCCCGCGCACGGCCTCCGCGATACTCACGCAAGTCTATACGCGCAGGCGGGCGTTCCCACAGCGCAGAGTTCAGGTAGATCCACCCCTCACGTGATGTCGCGCTCTGCCACCGCCGGCTCTCCTTGCTTCGCGCATAAAATAGGTCTCGTGCCAGAACGGTAGGAATATCTCGTGACGCAGGAGACCTCGCGGCTGCCGCGCGACTAATTTGCAACGCCCAATGGCGTCACGTTTTCCGATATTGTCACGTTTGAAGAGCACTGAGGAGGACAAGTACGATATGAAATGGGTAGTAACCGCCGCCTTTTTGGCGGCCTTTTGCGCGTTCGCTACCGACGCCCGCGCCGACGAAGGGCCGACATATACTGGGCCGCTGTCCGCGACCGAAACCCAGTTCGTCCAATCGGTGCTGCGTGATCTCATCGCGCGCTTCCCACGCGTCAGTGACGCCGAGAAGGCCGGCTACGTACGCTACACGGGCGTCGACAACACCGGTGCCATCAGTTACGCCAACCGGCAATGGACGTCGGACCCGTCTCATCCGAGCCAGTTGTGGTACGACACGGACGGAAATCTGCTGGGCGCGGATTTTTCGGTCCCGCGACCGAACAACGAGCCAAGACCACAGCTTTGGGGGATCAACCCGGGCCGCTGGTATGAGTTCAACGGACACGTCCACTACGTCATTAAAGTGCCCGACACGGGCAAGATGGTGTACGACCAATGGATTTGGAACAGCGACTTCGTCAGCGCGGGCGGAAATCTCGCGAAGCCGTCAGCCGATACGGTCGTCCAAGTTGGCAGAGTGCCGAGCGCCAACTATATCGCAACGATCTTCGAGTTTCCGACGATCTGGGATCTTATCGTCTGGGTGAAGCCGCATGCCGCGGGTACCTTCCTTTGGTAATTCAGGGTGCATTCGCATCCTGGCGGTAAACCTTCGGTGGTCACAGCTGCATCAGCATCACGGTCGATCGGTACCCCAGCGTCTATGCAAAACGGCCCTTTTCGGACAGATTCGAATCCCACCGGGTCCACTCGTCACTGCGTTCGTTCGGCTTCGACTCGTGATGCGATCTCAGAGATCGCTCGGAAGACCATGCGTTCGATTTGTCGAGCCGCTGGCGCGGATACTTTGGAGATCAGCGCGTTCGCTACGAGCAGTTGCAGAATCTGCGTCACTGGTCCTCGCTACTCCGCCGATGAGCTGGCCAACGAGACCGGGTTGCAGCTCAGGCGGCCGCGACTCTGATCGCCGATGAACGTGTCTGAGGTGTTACCGTGCGCGTCGATTGAGCACGAAACTGCAGTGCGAGTAACTCGCCGCGAGCTAAGGCGAGGGCAGCAACTCGTAGTAGATGCCGCCGGTGCGCGAGACTTGCTTCAGTCCGCGTCTCGGCGACGTGGGGGGCTCGCCGGCGAACGCTGCCGCGGCGTCTTGGAGCACGCGGGGATCGAGCAAATAGCCGTGCCCAGATTTACCGCCGCTCTTCAGGTAGCTTACGTCGATCGTGTCGACGCCGTTGCACAAGATGAGATCGCCGCCGGCTTGCCCCGCGCGCTGATTTCCATGGAACTTTTCCGATTGTCTAAGCGCTCGGTCGTTGTTCGAAACGTACAGAGGCACGGGCGCTGACGCGATCGGGTTCGTTAGGGGCTTTCCCGAGCACAGGTTTGAGGCCGTGAGCGCGGTGCGCAAGTCTGCCGTGAAAACGTCCGGCGCGAACAGGACGGCACGCCCGAAGCAGCTCTTGCAGCCCTCTCGACGGAAAAATGCGATTCCCTCGGTGACAAAACGCGAGCCCAGACTATAGCCGGCCAGAGAGACGGGCATGCCGGGGAACGCCTTGTTGATGTTACCGAGGAAGTTGGTGAAATGCGGCATCGACCACTTCGCATTGTCCTCGTCCGTGCGGTAGGCTAAGGCGCTAGTCTTTCTTGAGGGCCACGAATACACGATGACTGGGCCTGGAAACTGAAGCCCCTCTTTCAGAGCCAGCGCAGTTTCGACCGCCGTTACAAACGACGTATAATAGCCGTGTACGTAGACGAGAACTTGACGCGGACGCTTTGAAACGAACTGCGAACTTATCGCATTGATGAGCGCTTGTTTCGTCGAGCAGCGCGCTTCGTTGGCCTTGTCTACCGGCGCCGATATGACGCCGGTGGTGATCAAGGGATTGTGATTGGCATCGGTGCCCCACTCGCCGCTGAAGAGTTGGTTATCGTCCAGCGCCTCGCGATCGGTAACGAAAAAGATCGATCCGGGCTTCGCGACGCACTCGGCCTGCGCGGGAGCGCGGAGGAAGAGCGTAAGGCCTAGCGCGCAAAGAGCGAACAGTGCAACGCGGTTCAATCGACACGGCATAGATTGGCCCCTCGATCTGTCGAAGGCAGCGATCCCCTCACTGCGGTGCGAACGTGACCAGCATTTCGGTCACGATCTTTCCCGGTATCACAACGCCCCCCTGCGTTACGCGTCACGCGCCTGGCGGCGAATTCCTAAGCGCTGAGACAGAGAAAACGGCACATTTGCACGTGTACTCGGACCGAGACGCCGACGCGGCGGGCGCCTTCGGGAGGCTCGTCGGGTAACGAAAACGGCTCCGCTGTTGCACATTTGTTTCACGTAGCCCGAAAGTAGCGTGCAGACTCTTGTAAAACGATTTTGGTAGCCCCAGCGGGATTCGAACCACTACTCGGGGGTTCAGGAGAGTCCCGACCGCTCCGTTAGAAAATGTTAGACGGGGCCGCGACGCCGAATCACCTAGGAGATGACCGGGATGACGTTTGCCTTCACCGACATCGAAGGCAGCACGACGCGGTGGGAGCATGATCGCGTCGCCATGCAGGAAGCTGTGCGCCGCCACGACGCGATCCTGCGCGCGGCAATTCGGGAACACGGCGGCCACGTCTTCAAGACGATCGGTGATGCCTTCTGCAGCGCGTTCACGCGGCCCGACGAGGCCGTTGCGGCAATGCTCGCGGCGCAACGGCAACTTTCCGTGGAGAATTTCTCGGCAGTCGACGGATTGCGCGTGCGCACGGCAATCAACACCGGCACTGCCGACCAACGCGAAGGCGACTACTTCGGTCCGGCGGTCAACAAGGTCGCGCGACTGCTGGCGATCGGCCATGGCGGACAGATTCTGCTGACGGCTGAGACCTCTGCGCTCGTACGCGCTGCATTGCCCGCTGATGCGTCGCTGCGCGAGCTCGGCGCCTATCATCTTAAAGACTTCACCGAGCCGGAGCGGGTACGCCAGTTGCTCGCGCCGGGATTACCGGCGGACTTTCCGCCGTTGCGCTCGCCGGGTACGTTGCCGAGCGATCTTTCCATAATCGATGCGGCGGAGTTTCGGTCCGTCCCCAGCTTCAGCGGACGCGATGAGGAACTCGCTACCCTTAATGGCGCGCTGAAGCATGATGGTGCGATCGCGGTCGTGCATGGTCTCGGCGGCGTCGGCAAATCATCGATCGCACGCGAGTACGGCTGGCGGAATCGCGACGCATATTCGGTGGTTTGGTGGCTCAACGCGGAAACCGAAGACGGCATCATTGACGGGTTACTGCGCTTTGGGACGATGTTCGTGCAGGGCCTCGATCAGCTGGCCGACCGGCGCGTCGCCGCGCAGCGGGTGATCAACTCGGTGTTGGGTGGTTTTGACAAACCGGTCCTCCTCGTTTTCGATAATCTCGAAAACGAAAGACTGATGCGGACGTGGCTGCCGCGCACTGGGACGCGCGCGTTGGCGACTTCGCGCGACGCCGCGTGGAGCGCTGAAGTCACGGCAATTCCATTGCGGATCTGGTCGCTTGAGACCGCGATCGCCTACCTGCGGCGCGGGAGCGGGCGCACCGACTTCAGCGAAGACGAGGCACGAGCGATTGCCGAGGCCGTTGGCGCGCTACCGCTGGCGCTAGCCCACGCCGCCGCGTCGCTGCGCAATGCGCGCATGGTCAGCCCGCTACGCTATCTGGAACGCGTCCGGGCGTATCTCAAGAATGCGCCCCGTGGGGCCGAGTATCCGCGCTCGGTCTTTGCGACGTTTAACACGGCGATTGCACAAGCCGAACAGCACGCGGCCGGCGCGGCGGCGGTGTTGTGTTTTGCGGCGTCGTTTGCACCCGATGCGATTCCCGACGAGCTCTTTCGCCAGACGATCGAGTCGTATGCCGAGGGGCTGCGACCGATGCTTGTCGAGCGTCCTGCCGTCGATCTGCGCTCTGCCATTATTGACGAACTGCGCCTCGACGAGGCCCTCGGCGCGCTCGACCGGCTTTCGCTGCTGACCTTTGCACCGAGCTCGCGCACCTACAACTTACACCGGCTCGTGCAATTGGCCGCGCAGGATCTCGCAGCAGGATCCGAAGGTGCATGGCACGACTGCGCTGTCGCGGTTGCCGATGCTGCTTTTCCGGAAGTTGGGTTTAAGACATGGCCGCTGTGCGAACGGCTGCTCGCGCACGCGCGCGCGGCGGTAGACGCGTTACCGAGCGAGACGGCCTTCTCACCAGCCGGTCACCTAGCCTATCGATGCGCCGAATACGTTTGGAGACGCGGCGCGTACAGTGCTGCAGAACTTCTGCTAAAGCGTGCGCTGGCGATTCACGAGAAGACGCTCGGCCCGGACCATCCCGACGTCGCACGCAGCATAAACAGCCTCGCGGGCGTGTACTACGTGCAAGGGCACTATGAGGAAGCTGAACGGTTGTACCGCCGCGCGCTAGAGGTTCGCGAGAAGACGCTCGGCCCCGATCACCCCGATGTTAGCGAGAGCCTAAACGACCTCGGGCTCCTGTACCGTAACCAAGGGCGTTACGACGAGGCGCAGTCGCTGCTTGCACGGGCGCTGGCGATTTGCGAGAGGGCGCTTGGCCCGGATCACCCCAATGTTGCGGTCTGCCTCGACAACCTCGGGATCGTGCACCGTGACCAAGGGCGTTTCAACGAGACGGAGACGCTGAATGCTCGCGCAGTGGCGATTCTGGAGAAGGCGCTCGGCCCGCATCACCCCCATGTTGCGTATGGCCTAAGTAACCTCGGGTACGTGTACGGCCAGCAAGGGCGCTTCGACGAGGCTGAGGCGCTAAACACGCGTGCGCTTGCGATTCGGGAGAAGGCGCTCGGCGTGGAGCACCCCGATGTTGCTATCAGCCTAAACAACCTCGCCGTCGTGTACGATCGATTAGGGCGTTTCGCTGAGGCGGAAGCATTGTACGCACGCGCTCTTGCGATTCGAGAGAATACGTTCGGCCCCGATCACGCCGAGGTCGCGGCCACCTTGAAACACTTGGGAGACTCATACGAAGCTCAGGGACGTTACGAAGACGCAGGGCCGCTGTACTCGCGTTCGCTCGCCATCCGGGAAAAAGCTCTGGGCTCGGACCATCCGCTAACGAAAGCCGTACGCGAGCAGCTGACAGCTATCCGTTCGAAATAACGTCCGCACGGGTTACTCCCTGTCGACTGGCCCGCTTGACGACGGCTCCGAGAGAAAATCTTGCGTACTATACTTTGTTTGAATCGGCATAAACCGGCGTGGCTTCTGTGTGAAGTCGAAACTATCTGTCGGGCTATTCGCGCGCGTATCTGTGTAGCCGTCGGACGGCGACCCGATATGCGGCAAACCAAACGTCTCCTCAATGAACTTTAGGATGCTTGCGAATTCGAGCCGCCGATGCGAGACGTAGCCGCGCTTTGCGTACGGCGAAATGATCAGGCATGGAACGCGGATTCCAAGCCCGCGAAAGTCAGGCTGCGGCGGACGTGCGTTGTCGTACCAGCCACCCCAATCGTCCCACACCACGAAGATGGCAGAGCTGTCCCAGTACTTGCTTTTGCCGATCGCGTTGACGATCGAGGCCACCCACGACGGGCCGCGATCGCTTCGAAAGCGCGGATGATCGGAATCGATCTTGCTCGGCATTACCCAGCTGACAGCGGCGAGCTTGCCCAGTCTCGGATCTGTCAAGATCTTCGTCTGCGGAGTCGAGATGTTTCGCTTCCAGTCCGGCCCCTTTCGTACGTAGGCGATCGCTTCGAACGGTTCCCAAAATCCGGCGTCGACGAGTTGTGTCGCATAGTATTTCCACGAAACGCCGGCGTTGTCGAGAACTTCGGCCATACTGTTGAACTGAGCGAAACAAGGAAACGGCCCTTCTTGGAAGTGCACGATTCGATCCGGTGTCAGGTAAGAGCTCGTCGTGCCTCCGGGCGAGTCGCAGTCGTCGGGGGGCTCGCTCGGGAAGTTTACCTCGGCTTTCTTCGGCTCGATGTTATCGTTTCCGGCAACGAGCATGAGGTGGCTCGTGAAGCTCCCGCCGAACTCAGTCGGAAACATCGCATCGGAAAGAACGTATTGATTTGCGATGTCCCAATACGGCTGGATGAGCGAACGCTGCACGCGGGCGTACGGCGCGTAGGGATCGTGCGCTCGGCCAAAGTGAATGAAACCGTCCATCCGGCCTTGATTCCAGTCGATCATAGAGGCTTTCCAACCGTGCTTGAAGTCGGGGCCGACAAAGGTAATCTCGTGCAGGGGTATTTTGGCGTCGCCCCTCGGGCAACCAGTCTGCGGTTCCGGTTTCGCCGCTCCGGGCTCAGCGCCGCGGGCGCCACAGCCGAAGGTCGGTGCATTAGCCCCAGGGTAACCGGCGAAGAAGTTGTTTATCGTGCGATTCTCTTGAATGATCACAACGACGTGCGAAATACGATGGCTTGCGGGGCTTGCGAGTGCGGATTGCATGGGCGGCAACGCGCCAAGCGACGCTGGGGCTGTCGCCCGTCCAAGACAGGAAGTCGGCACCGCGGCCAGCAGCAGAATCGCGAAGTTTTTCAGGCGGAACGTCACGCTAGGGTTAGGCTTCTTTCCGGCGCTTCAGGGAGTCAATGCAAACACAACTCCGCGTTGGCTAGTACCACCCATCGCCGCCGTACCGTAAAGAGTGTCGTTCAACACACTGAGACGGGCAACGGGGTCGCCTCCGTCGCGTCCTGTAAAAAGGTGAAGTACTTTTTCCGAGCCCGTCGTGCTCACGCTAAAGACTGTTCCTTCGTACCGGTGCCGGCGCTGAACGCCACCGGTGTACGTCGTACCGTAGAGCGTCCCATGCAGGGCGGTCAGATTAGCATCAGGGTCGCTACCGTCGCCGTTCCCCTTGAATTCGTATAACGTCTGCAGCGCTGCGCCGGTGCTGATACTAAACACGGTTCCATGAAAGTTGTAACCACCGGAGATGGTTGTTCCGTAGAGTGTGCCGTTCAGCGCGGTCAGGCCCGCCGGAACATGCAGCCCGTCGGCCTTGCCGGTGAAAGCGTAGAGGACCCGCTCGTTGCCATTGGTAGTGATGCTGAATATCGTTCCAGCTGCAGACTGGCCGCCTTGCCACGTTGTGCCGTACAGCAGTCCGTTTAGCGGGGTCAACCTCGACTCGGGACTGGCGCCGTCTGTCGGATCGCCGTTGAACCTATAGAGCACGCTCTCGGCGTAACCAGATCCGGACCGTACTACCTTGAAGACGGTACCGGCGGGATAGTAAGTCTTATGTTTACCGCCATTTTCCGTCGTCCCGTAGAAGACACCGTTTAAGTATGTCAAACCCGCATGAGGATTCGCGCCGTCGCTTCCCCCTTTGAAACTATAGAGCACGCGCTCTTTGCCGCCGAGCGTTAGACTAAAGACCGTTCCATAACCATTTTTGCCGCCGAAGTATGTTGTACCGTAAAGCGTACCATTCACGTTAATCAGATCCCCGAGAGGGAACACGCCATCGGGCTGACCTTTGAACTTGTACAGCGCCTGTTCGGTCCCGCTCGGAGTCACGCTGAAGACGAGCCCGTGATCTCCCGAACCTCCGCGATCGGTTGTGCCGTAAAGTGTCCCGCGCACGTCGGTCAGGCCCGCAGCGGGAGTGCGGCCATCGCCGCCATTAAAGTTGAACACGACGCGGTAGCTAGAAGTAGCACGACCATAATTCGGAGTGCCGATAGCGGATGAAACGGTGTCGTGCGAAACCGGGCCAAGGGCGTTAGCGCCGCAGCCAGTTAGTATCGCGATGGAGGCGCAAAACATCAGCGCGCAACGGCTCAAGTGCGGAACTTGCATCGGGCATCTATGATAGCACCGAAGTCGCGATCTCGAAAGCTGACGATGCCCAACGCAGCTCGATTCATTAGTGGGTAACGGGTGCGGCGTCCCGGCCCCTCGTGCGTTCTGGTACGCGGTCTTCGCTACGATAGACGCCTCATTACTCAAGAACTTCAAGGAGAGCAACTAAATGTTCGTATCCACGTCGTGCCGGCGCAGCCTGCCGGCACTTGCCCTCGTCGCGGGCCTCGCCGCATGCTCAGGCCAGCAGGCCGCGACCGGCGGACTGATCCCCGAAACCGCCAGCTCTATTCGCCAGCCGTTACCAGAGATGCAGGTCAAGGCTGACAATGGCTCATTCAAGCCCGAGGCCGGAATACGGATTTTCACCGCAAATCGGGGCGGTGAGGACGTTCTTGGATTTAGCGTAAATGCCTCGGGCAACGTCGCGCCAGTTGTTACGATCGGGGGATCGAAAACGACTCTGGCTGATCCCGTTGGACTTGCCTTAGACGCGTCGGGAAACATATATACGGCAAACGACAGCGGAACCAAGGTCGCCGTCTTTGCCGAGAACACCAACGGCAACGTTAAACCGAGTAGAGTCATCGGCGGGTCGAACTCGCACCTCGGCCCGGCAGCTGGCCTGCTCGTCGATCCTTCCGGCGAGCTTTGGGTAACCGACTACAAGGATAGCGCGATTACCGAATACGCTCCCGGCGCCGGGGGGAATGTCCCGCCTATCGACACGATCAGCGGAGGTAAGACGCAGCTGAATGACCCGGTCGGGATGGCCAGGGACAGCCGCGGCCGGCTCTTCGTAGCAAACTACCACGGGTCGATCGTCGCATTCGCGAGCGGTGCTAGCGGCAACGCGACGCCGGTCCTCTCGATCGAAGGAAGCAAAACCGGCCTCAGCGCCCCCTGGGCCATTGCGTTTGACTCCAATGGAAGGCTCCTGGTTGCCGACTGGTCTGCAGGAATCCTAATTTTCTCTAAAGGGGCAAACGGTAACGTTGCACCAGTTGCAAAAATTACTGGGCTCGGCATCCCATCCGGCGTCGTAGCGGATGCGAAGAATCACATCTGGACGCTGGATGCTCACGACAACTCAATTAAAGAATTCGCGAGCAATGCCAAGGGCAACGCGACCCCGCTCCGAACGATTCAAGGCTCCAACACGACCCTTAACGGCGCATTGTACTTAGCCATTCACTAGCACGCCGGTGATCGTGCTCCGACGAGCCGAGGTTGTTCACGAACTTCGCGTTTTCTCTCGGTTTAGTGCAAGAAGAGGGGACCGGCTAAACCGGCCCCTTTCTGGCGCCCCCGTCGAAGCCACCAGCAACCCCGAAAGGGGCGAGTAGTCGATACCCGATTTTTGGGCCGGTCGCGCCCCCGAGATCGAGCATAATGTGGTACCATGGGGATGGACATACACGGGGCAAACTCGTAGGCTCGTTTCGATGCGAGCGGTCCTGAACGAGAGTCAATTCTCCTTCCAGGGCCTCCTAATAAAAAGCCACGCCTAGCTACGCGGCTTTTTTGATTTCACCGCCCTGTCATCCTCATCTCACGGATTACCGGTTGGGGGAGCAACGCGTATCCGGGGGCACAACGGTGCGGCGCCCTTCTTTTGGATCCCTAATTGCGCTGTGACGCGAAGCAATCGCGGCAGTAGACTGGTCTGCCGCCGCTTGGCACGAATGGCACCAGGGCTTCCTTGCCACACTGTGCGCAGGTCGCCGAGTGCATTTCCCGATCGGATCGGCTTCCGCCGCCGTAGCTAGACTCACCGCGCCTTTGTCCGCCTTGTCCGGATGCCTTGCGCGCCGCCCGGCAATCGGGGCATCGGCTCGGCTTGTTCGTAAACCCTTTTTGGGCGTAAAACTCTTGTTCGCTCGCGGTAAAGGCGAAGGCCGAGTTGCACTCGGCGCAGGTCAGGCTTTGTTCTGTATACATGATTTCTCTAGGTTGTGGCGCTTGTTGCGTTCATACCTCTTTCGCGGGGCATAATCGCGACTCGTCCCAAATGCATCTCAGGCATGGTGGAAAGGTTGGAGAGCGACCGCATGTCAGGAGTATTTGGCGAAGTCTCGACGGTTCAGCACGCACAAAATGATTCGAGACTACGACGTAACCGTGCCCAAAACGCGTTGTACCAACAAGGATAAAAGGCGCAGCCTTAAGGAGCTTCAGGACGGAGCTTCATCAACGCATTTCGTTCCGAGCACAGCGCAAGGGCCTGCAGACTTCGCGGTGCGTATCGTTGCCCGACTGACCTTCGAAGGCGGGCCGCATACCACGCCGAACTCTCAAGCTTAGTTCCCTATTCCCCGCTGAGGACGCCGCATGAGAAACGTACAGAACTTCGTTATTATCATGTTAAGCTCGCTGTTGATAAGCGCGTGCGGTGAATCGCCGGCGCCGCTAAGTGCACCGCTTGGTCCACCTGCGAGCCGACACATAGCGGAGCGAACGCCCTCGAGCGTAAAGTACAGCGTGATCTACAGTTTCAAAGGCTATCCTGACGACGGGGCAGATCCGCAGAGAGCCCTCCTGGAGCTCAACGGCACATTTTATGGGACGACCAAGGCGGGTGGCTCCAACTCATGCTACGATTTCCTTCCAAAGGGCTGCGGTACGGTTTTTGCGGTCACGGCGTCCGGTCTGGAAAAATGGCTTTATAGTTTCAAAGCCGCGCAACCCGGTGGGGTCAACGCGCAACTTCCGAACAATCTAATCGACGTAAACGGCGCGCTGTACGGCACGACGTCGGGTGGGGGGCTGCACTACGGCGGAACGGTCTTTACGATCACAACCTCCGGCAAGGAAAGAGTGCTCTACGAGTTCGGAAGCCACGGTAACGACGGCGTTCTCCCGAGCGCGGGCCTTCTCAACGTCAACGGCACGCTCTACGGCACGACCCGATATGGCGGCGCCAGCAATTACGGAACGGTTTTTACTATCACCCCCGCCGGCAAGGAGACGGTTCTCTATAGCTTTAAGGCCGGTTCTGACGGCGCGTGGCCGCAGGGTGATCTCATCAACGTCAACGGCACGCTCTACGGCACGACGTTCGCTGGGGGCACGTCCGGCTACGGAACGCTTTATTCGCTAACAACGTCCGGCAAAGAGGCCGTGCTCTACACTTTCGGACTTCGTCCGGACGGTGAATTGCCTAATGGTGATCTCGTCAACGTCAACGGCACGCTCTACGGCACAACCGAAAAGGGCGGCGTAGGCTTGGGGACAGTCTTCGCGATTACAACGTCCGGCCAGACAGACTGGCTCTATAGCTTCCTGGGCAAACCCGGAGACGGCGCATCGCCACATGCCGGCCTGGTCAACCTCAACGGCTCGCTCTACGGCACCACCTCGAGCGGCGGCGCGACGAACCACGGAACGGTCTTCTCGATCACAACCTCCGGCACGGAGGCCGTGCTCCATAACTTCGTGAGCGGGCACAGGAGCGGCGCATATCCCGATGCGCGCCTCATCAAGGTGAGGGGCACGCTCTACGGCACCACCGCAAAGGGTGGCTCGTACGTTCAGGGCACGGTATTCTCGTTAACGCCGTGAAACGGTTCGCCGAGCGAGACACCCGGCCAAAGGCTATTTTAGCATAAGCAAAGCCGCGTTACACGCCGCTACCGTTGGTCGCATTCACCAAGACTTGGCCGGAATCGTTGATGACCATCCTCAGTTTGGTTAGGATTGGCGTAGTTACAATGAAAGCCGACGTGCTGCGCCCTTGGCTTTCGTTCTCTTTTGAAGCCTCGATGTTGCCCCGACGATGTCGCTCAAAGGCAATACCGAAAATTGTTGCGAGTATTTGATGGGCAATTACGTGATCGCCGAACGTGCGTTTCGCCACGACCCTCGCTCTTGTCGAGCCTGGGGAACGCTGACATCACGATGGTGGGCCTGGACCTAGACAAGAAGCTTGCGAACCTTTTCAAGCATCTTGAGGTGCCCTGCCCACAACAGTTGGTAGGCGCGTAGCAACCACGAACACGATACGAAAGGAGAATTGCGTGAACACCGGGTCCTCGTCTTTCACCAGGGGTAACTTTCTGGCGGCCACCGCCGTGGGGGCGGCAGCCGTGGTAAGCCCGCCCGAGGCTGAGGCCGATGGCGGACGCAAACTTCAGGTGAATGGCATCTCGATGTATGTCGAGGAGCACGGCAGCGGCAGGCCGGTCCTCTTGCTGCATGGTTGGCCCGATTCGGCCAACCTCAGTGAACGCTTACGCCGTGCGGAATTCGGTCAGCGATGCGGTGGCTCTTCTCGACGCGTATGGTGTCGACGCGGCCTACGTCATCGGCCACGATTGGGGAGCAGCCGTCGCGTGGACGATCGCGGCGCTACATCCTGAACGAGTCCGCAAGCTCGTAGCCGTTTCCGTGCCGCACCCGCTCAGTCCAGTGACGTTGCGCCAACGGGAAATGGCGTGGTATCAGCTGTTCTTCCAGTTCAGCGGAATCGCCGAAGCGTCGCTGCGGTACAACGGCTGGGCGCTGTTCCGACAGCTGCTCCGGGACAACGGCGATATCAATCGTTACGTCGTGGAGCTAGCCCGCGAAAACGCGCTAACGGCTTCGCTGAACTGGTACCGGGCGAACCTGGCACCGCATGCCCCGGGACCACCGGCGAGTCTACCGCCGGTGCAGGCGGCGACGCTTGGCATCTGGTCGACGAACGACCACTATATCGACGGAGAGCGGATGAAGATGTCGGAGCGCTTCGTGAAAGGGTCGTGGCGCTATGAGCAGATCGAAGGCGCCAGTCATTGGATCCCGCTGGATGCTCCGGCGCGCCTCAATCAGCTTATCAGTGGGTGGCTGGTCTGACGGAGCAACCGGAGTCTGATACGGAGGGTGACGATCACGTATCGCAACGCAGCTGCTGGCGCGATGGTGTGTCGCGTCGTCGTGGATGGACGCTCCCGCCGATAGGTCAAGGGCCGACGAATTAAGAAGCGGCGAGAAGCATGGATGGCGGAATAGACGGCATTGATCCAGGGGCAAAACCCAGCGGGAGGGGCTGCGTCGAATGTCTAGCATCAGGCGGCTGGTGGCTGCACCTCCGCCGCTGCGCCAAATGCGGTCACATTGGCTGTTGCGACACCTCGCCGAGCCAGCATGCTACGAAGCACAATAAGCGTACCGGCCATCCGGTGATTTCAAGCTTCGAGCCTGGAGAGAGCTGGTTCTACAATTATCGATCCGAGGAATTCTTGGAGGGCCCAACGTTATCTCCGCCGGATTCGCATCCGTCGGATCAGCCCGTTCCCGGGCCGGCGGGCCGCGTACCAAGAAATTGGAGGAATCTACTGCACGAATGAAGCTCACGGCGAACGGCCAGCGTGACCATTGCCGGAGGAGGGATTTCCGGGTACCTTGGAACTCGCGTGCGTTCGTTAGGAGACGTTATGGAGTTGCAAAGTGATTCGCCTCGGTGATCATGTTGTTGTGAAGGGCGAGGATGAGGAAGCGATCGTCACCGCTGTGCATCCCGACTCACAAATCGAAATCGAATTCCTTGAGGCGTCGGAAGGAAGACCCCGGCGGAGGCGCTACGCTGCCGAGGCGCTCGAGAAGATCTCGCGCTAAGCAAGATCGCAGAGGTGTACGGCGTTCGAGCTAGGACGCCGGGACGCAATCAGCTTAAAAATCGTTTGGGGCCTGACAAGTTAGCCGTGGCCCACGAGATAAACGGTAATCCTAACCGACCTCGCTTGTCGCAGCGCTTGCCGCGCTGTTTGTCCGATTGCATCGAAGTACTGCGTCCCCTGTAGACCGGATTTTCGTGGCCCTCGAAACAAACTGTCCTACGATTGTTGCAGATGCGGGTCGATCACTTCGAACTGCCGCGAAAAACAAAAGCGCGAGAATCTCTTGCAGAAGCCGTCGCCTCTAGACGACGCGGTTGCTGCATATAGGTCGGTCGAGAAGGGCGCCGGCCCCGCCAAACAAGTCTTGATGCCGTAAACCCTACGCTGCTTCCCGGGTCTAAGTCACGTGAGGAATTTCTCGGAGCTCAACGAGCAGGAGGTGCTCGCCCTCGCGATTGCACTCGAAGAAGAGGACGAACGCACCTACGATGATTACGCGCATTCTTTGCAAGCTAACTACCCCGATACCGCCGCGGTCTTCGCGGCGATGGCAAAGGAGGAGAGCGGCCATCGCCGCCGGCTGATCGAGCTCTATAAGAAGCGGTTCGGCGAGTTCATTCCGATGATCCGCCGCACGGACGTGCACGGCTTCATGAAGCGCAGCTCGGTTTGGTTCGGCCGACCGTTCGGATTGGAGAAGATCCGCGAGCAGGTTGAAGCGATGGAGATGGAGAGCCTGCGGTTTTACCGCAGAGCCGCGCGTCAGACGAGGGACGCATCGTTGCGCCAGCTCTTCGACGACCTCGCGGCCGAGGAACGGCGGCATGAGTCGAAGGCCGAGAGCCTCGTCGACGAACATTTGACGCCGCAGGCTCGCGACGAGGAAGAGAAGACGCAGCGCAAACTCTTCCTGTTGCAAATCGTTCAGCCCGGGCTCGCCGGGCTGATGGATGGATCCGTCTCGACGCTCGCGCCGATCTTCGCGGCGGCGCTCGCGACGCACAAATCGCACGACGCGTTCCTCGTCGGGCTCGCGGCGTCGCTCGGTGCCGGCATCTCGATGGCCTTCGCCGAAGCGGCGAGCGACGACGGCAGCCTTACGGGGCGCGGCAGCCCGGTGCTGCGCGGCATCGTCACGGGCGCCATGACGACGCTCGGCGGCTTAGGGCATACGCTGCCGTTCCTCATTCCCGAATTCCGCACGGCGCTCGTGCTCGCGATGATCGTCGTGGCAATCGAGCTGGCGGCGATTTCGGTCATCCGCAACCGCTTCATGGATACGCCGCTTCTGCGCGCGGCATTTCAGGTGATCGTCGGCGGCGTGCTCGTGTTTTTTACCGGCATCCTCATCGGCGGCTTAGGCTAACAATGATCCGCCGGCGCGGTTTTTGATGTCGATGCGATCGGCGCATTTTATGATTAGGCAATGCTGACGCCTCAGCTTCACTTTCAGCTTCCCGTCGCCTTCGACGTAGGCGCAACGTTCATTTGGGCCGTCACGGGAGCGGCAATGGGCGTGCGTCGCGGGTACGATTACACAGGTATTTTCGTCATGGCGTTCGTCTCCGCACTCGGTGGCGGCTTGCTGCGTGACGGGATTTTCTTACAGCAGGGGCCGCCGGTCGCGGTGCGGGGCCCAATGTATCTCATCACCGTATTGCTCGGCGCGATCGCTGGGGGCGCGATCGGCGTCTGGGCGGGCGGGCGAAAGCCAACGCGGCTTTGGCGAACGGTCTCGGATAGCGTCGATGCATTGGGTCTGGGTGCGTACACGTGCGTGGGCGCGCAAATGTCGCTGCAACTGGGTCTGGGCGTTCCATCAGCCATCTTTATTGGCGTCGTCAACGGCTGCGGCGGCGGACTCCTTCGCGACGTGCTGGTCAATGCGATCTGGATGTTGCCCGGCCAGCTGCTCGCGATCGCGTGCTTTTGTGGTGCCATTACCTTTGTCGGCCTATTGGAACTCGCGCATCTGCAGGCGACTCCCGCCGCCTGGATTGCAATCGTCGTAACCTTCGTCATCCGCATTCTCGCGATCCGATATAACTGGCGAACGCGGGCGCTTGGCGTGAAGGCTTGACGCTTGCATAGCCGAAGCCGGTAAACTGTTCTTTTCTCATTGGAATCGGGGTTTAGTTAGATGAGCTGTTCGCATTGCTCGGGCGACCTTTTTGGTATGGGTGCGCCGGCCGGCTCCAATGCCGTCGCCGGCGTAGCCGGTTCCGGGCTCGCGGCCCCGAGGGCAACGTCTGACGGGCCGCCGTCGACGGTTTTCTTCGGTGGAAGCGTCATCACGATGGACGACCGCAACCCCGCTGCCGAAGCGATCGCGATCGCGGGGAACAAGATCCTTGCGGTCGGCACGCGCGCTGAAGTGTCGGCACGCGCCGGTGCGAACGCGCACTCCGTTGATCTCGATGGCCGAACGCTGATACCCGGATTGATCGACCCGCATCAACATCCGCTGCCCGGCGGACTGATGCTCATGCACACCTTGAGCCTGAGCTTCGATACGTACAAGACAAAGGCCGAGGTTCTTGTCGCGCTGCGCGACGCGGCTGCAAAAACGCCCGCCGGCCAGTGGATTTATGCGTCATACTACGACAACATCTTGCATGGCGGCTACCTAACAATGGGCGAGTTGGATGGCGTGTCGTCGACTCATCCGATCTTCGTTTACTACGTCAGCATGCACTCGGCGACGGGGAATAGGATGGCCTTCGACGCTTCCAGCATCAGCCCGACGACGCGCGAGCTCGTCGGGGGCGGCTACTTTGGCGTGGATGCGGACGGGCGACAGAACGGTATGATCCAGGAGATGCCGGCCCTCATGAAGTTTCTGGTCGGTTTTCCAAAGCTGACGCCTGCGGTGATCGCGGAATCGATGACCAAGTTTCTGTATCGCTCCGCGGCGCTGGGCTGTACGATGGTTCACGAAGCCGGGGCGTTTGCACAAAAACCCGAGGTGTTCGAGGGCTACAAGGCTATCACGGCTAACTCGCCGGTTCGCTATAGCGTGAGTCCGATGGTCGACTACCTCGATCAAGCCATGCAGTTTATAGCGTCATATGGAAAACCCGGAGCGTCGGCTCTCGAGATTCCCGGCGCGTTGCTTTCCTTTTACGCGGTGAAGATCGTTTCGGACGGTTCGCCCCAACAGGAAAGCGCCTATCAAACGCAGCCGTATCTCAAAACGTCTGAGCGTGGCGCGCCGAACTACACCGCCGACGAGATGCGCGAACTCGTGACGAAGGTCAAGACCGCGGGTTGGCCAGTCTCCATCCATTGCAACGGCGATGCATCTTTGGAAATGGCGCTCGATGCCATCGAGGCGGCGTACGGTTCGGCTCCAGCCCCGAGCGGCATCAACCGCATCGAACACTGCACGCAAGCGCGTCCCGAACAGATCGCGCGCATGAAGAAGCTAGGCGTTCAGCCGAGCCACCTCATGAACAACGTGTATTACTATGGCGCGGCATATCGCGATGAAATCTTCGGGTCCGAGCGCGCTGCGCGCTTTAACCCGGCCGGAGATTTCTTGGCAAGCGGCGTGCCGTTCTCGATTCATAGCGACTCCCCGTGTTCGCCCATCGCTCCGCTGCGCGAGATCGGAACGGCCGTAGCGCGCGTCTGCGCGATCGACGGTTCGGTCGTCGGGCCGGATCAGCGGGTTCCCATCGAGGCGGCCCTCAAGGGGATGACCGTCGTCGCGGCGGCGCAATGCGGCATGGGCGACAGGCTTGGCTCGCTCGAGGCGGGGAAATACGCCGATCTCACAATCCTCGAAGACGACCCTCGCAAGACCGACCCAACGAGGCTCGGCGACGTCAAGGTCTCGCAAACGTGGGTGAACGGGAAGAAGATCAAGATCCCTACCTAGACGCCCTTCGCGAAAACGACTCGGAAGGCGAAGAAGATCATCTGAACGCTCAGTGCGACTTGCAAAACCGCAAAGACGATGCCGAGAAGCTGCAGCGGCACACCTAAAACGCGAAGCAGCGGCCGCGCGAATAGCATCACCAGCAAGTCGATGATCATGATCGCGAGGACTAGCCCAACGATCGCCCATTTTACCTCCGGTGCAATCGTAAGGAAGACTATCACGGTCGCTACACCGTACGGCGTGACGATACTCGGTACGGCGAGCTGCGAGGCGGCGAGCGCGAGCGTTGAAGCCGGTGGCGGCGATTGGGCCTGAGTGGTTCGTTCTGCGTAGAACGCCAGAATCGACCTGATCGCAACGAGGAATAGAATGAGGCCGCCGGCCATTCCGATGGCCCCAACTGAGATGAGCCATTTTTGGAGCAGCACCGTGCCCACGAGCGATGCCAGCAAGAGGGAAATCGTAGCGATGAGGATCGTTCTGATGGCAAGTTTCCGGCGGAATCCGGCGTCGGCGCCATGGGTTGATTGAGCAAAGGCTTTGACGAAGTTCATCGGGCCCAGCGTGATGAACAAAAAAACAAATATCTGCGCAAGGCCGATGTATTCGTGATTCGGCGCGCCAATAAAGATCATGGCCTCATTGTGCTATGACTGCAGCATCTTTCCTCTGAACTCGAAAGCCACGATGCGGAAAAACGGGGAGACCTCCAGCCCGCGCGTAAGCAACAATCATTCCTGGGTACGGCGGCGGGCACCTATTAGATATCGTTTGCTAAGTTGCGCGAAGATAAGTCGTTATCGTTCGACACCCTCTCGACGGCCGGCGCTCGAAGCTGCCATTGCTATTGACGCAGTTTGATGTCCCGCGTGATCGAAGATGGCGACCCGTTCTTGGGTGTATTATCGATCTCTTCATGATAGTCGAGTACAAGGCCCGCGCTCGCGTCGCAATGCCCACTTGCGCGAATGGTTTGCACCATGTACTGGTTCTCAAAATCGTTTTTCATCGTTACGGTTCGCGCTCCAGTGGTAGCGAAGGTGAAGGTACGCTGGCCGCCAAGCGAATCCGGCATTATCTCGTGCCAAGTCGCAACGCGCGGGCGCATTGCGCATCCCTTTGCGAATGCGTTAAAGTAGGGGAAATGGGTCATCACTTGGCCGCCCGCGTTATTGAGGTTCACTTCCGCTAAGTTAGCGAGTCTACCGCCCGCACCGGTCGTCGGCTGCAGCTTTGGATCGTATTGCGCGATAATTTGCCCATCCTGCGTGAGTGTTGCGATAAAATCGCTGGACGCGTTCCGCAAGGAGGCCGGTGCACTGGCTGACGCGGTATCGACCAAGCTTGCCTTCACATGCGCGCTGCCGTCGGGTGCGATCTCCTCGAGGGTCACCGTGAGGACGAAACTCTGCGGCTTGTTTTGCGCCCTTTCCATTTTAGCGCGATTCTCGGGTGACATGCCGGCCGGTACGCTCGGAGTACTGCGAATGGACTCATTGAAGTCGTAAACGATCGTCTGTCCAACCGTTCGAGCGGCTCCGAACGCAACCGAGGCAGTGAGGAGCAAAAGCCCAGTCGCGATAGCGATGAATTTCTCGAATTGCGCACTCCTTTCAGTAGCCGAGATCGTAGCCATGGCCATTGGGACCTCCATTAGATACGTTATCTTGTAAAGTTACGGACCGACATGCACGTTGAACGAGTCGCGGACATCGTCTGGAGCATAAACGGCCCGAATACTACACGTTAGTTGTGGGGGGATCTTTCACAAAGGTGTTGTGGAAAGCCGCGAACTTCCATGCATCATCGCAGAGCGTCGCGACGCCGCTCCAGAGCGCTTGGTGCGTCCCCGCCAGTGGGCCACCGGGCACGTTCAGTCTCGCGGACACGTGAACCAGGGCGACCCCGGACGCGAGCGTCCGCACGGAAACGACGCGGTACTCGACTTTGCTATCTTTGTATACCGTCGTGAAGATGAAGTGATGGCCGTTGGCGATTGCCGCCCTGCCGCGCCCATGCATTCCATACACGTTCACGAAATCCGCGTCATCGGCGAAGGCCGCGGCAAAAGCGGTGCTGTCGCCGGCGTTCCACGCGTCCTCCAGCTCCTCGACCAGTTTCTCGAGGCTTGATCGGTCGCTCGAAATGATCTTGTGCATTAAAATTCCTTCCCGCCGGTTAGGTTAGTAAGCGAGTTTGTCGACCTGGTTGCCCATGATATTCGTGAACCAAATCGTACGGCCGACGCCGGCAGAGATTTCCGGCGCGTCCGAGCGCGATGTCGTACGGGTTGACGGCTTTTGTCGGGACCGTGTACGCGGCAATTTTCACAGTGTCTCTTGAAGGCTCGTTGACGTCGGAGGCACCTGAAGTAACGGGCGGATAAAGCGCCGTGACCGGCGACGTGCAAGCCGCCAGCGCACCCAGCGCTGCAGAAAGCAAGACCAGGAGAGACGGAGGGCTGACCCGCATGCAGCGCCCTCTTATAGCTTTGCTAGATGAAGCATCTTGTTATTAGACATGACTTCTAGCTAATCTACACGAACTCTGCCTTCATGTCAAACACGTCGCGGCGGCAAGTACAGGCCGAAGAAACCCGGCAGGTGATTCTCGATGCCGCGCTCGCTCTGTTCCTGGGTCGCGGCTACGGCGCAACCTCGGTCGCTGACATCGCCGAACGGGCCGGTGTCGCTTTGGCCACTGTGTATGCCAGCGTTGGAGCGAAGCCAGTGCTGCTGCGGCTGCTGCTCGACCGAATCGACGAACGGGCTAATATCCCCAAGCAGGCGGCCGAGCTGATGGCCAGCGGCGATCCCTCCGACGTGCTTCGTCGGCAAGTCAGCATCACGCGAACGCTGGCCGAACGCTGTGGCGACATAATCGCGGCTCTCGCCTCGGCCGCCGGCACGGAACCGGAGATGGCCGCGGCATACCAGGCCGGCTTGGCCCGTCACCGAGCTGGCGCCGAAGCCACGGTCAACCGACTTGTAGCGCTTGGCGGCTTGCGAACTGCGCTCTCGGCCGATCGCGCAGCGGCGATTCTTTCCAGTCTTACTGAACAGAGTGTGTATCGTAGCCTCGCCGGGGTTTATGGCTGGAGCTTCGATGAAGTTGAGCACTGGCTGGTCGAGACCCTTAGCAGCCAGCTCCTTTCGGCGTGACCACTTCGAGACGAGAGAAAAACGTGTCCGATAACAAGGTGACGGGTGCTTCGCTAAACGACGTCGCGGCCATCATTACCGATGCGGGTTGGACCGTCCGCGACGCCTGTCGGGCGGCTTTAGGCCGTTGCCGCAGGATCTCCGGAGGCGTCCTCGATTGTTGCGATCTGGTCCCCGCCATGGATGAGTTCCCGCGCGGCGTGCCCGCCCTCGCGGATCGCATCAGAGACGATGGCGTAGTGCCGGTGACCATGCCCCGATTCATCGGAGGCGTGGAGAACGCCAGCGAGCACACGCCGGTCAGCCAAAGTAACGCGCACGGGTTTGCCAAGATAGGGTTTAATCTCTTGATCGGTCATGCTTTCGAAATCGCCTGAGGGTCGCCAGAGGTTGCGCCCCGATACAAGAAGTGCGAGGCATTGCGCCCAAATCCGAAATAACCTGGACGGCGCCACACAAATCGACAATCACAAAGATTGAAGTTGTGCCGCGCGAGATAGTCGCCGATTACCGAGTGCGTTCCAAGAACTGGGTCAAAGCCGCCATCGTTGCGGTTGGCTGCTCCTCCATGATCCAATGGCCGGCGTTCTTGATAACGACGACGCTCACCTCGGATGCGACTAGTTTAGCTTGCGCGCCCAACGCAACGCCGAGCGATTTATCGCCGCCGATCGAAATCACCGGCATTCTCAGGCGCGTCCGCGCCAGCTTTGCAAAATCCACGGCCGTGTTCGGGAACGAGACGAAGTAAGCCCATCCAGCGGCCATTCGGCCCGGCCGCGAGTACGCGGCGACGTAATCACGGCGGCTTTCCGGCGAGAGCGAGCAATTCTTATCCGCAGCGAGGTCGTTCCAGAAGTACGCGAAGTAGATGTTTTCACGACCCGCAACCAGTGCCAGCGGCGTCGGGCCGTGGAACCGAAAGTGCCAAATGTTGGGATCGTTGTAGATCGCCTCCCACCCGCCAACACCCGGTAAAAATGCATCCATCAGCGCGACTCGATTGACTTCCTGCGGATACATCGCGGCGTAAGCGTACGCGACCATCAGGCCGATGTCGTGGCCGACGACGCGCACTTTCGTATACCCAAGTGAATGCACCGCATCGCGGACGCGCTGCGCCGACGTTTTCATGTCCAACCCGCTCGATGGGATCGAAGAGTTTCCGATGCCCGGAAGGTCGGGAGCTATCACCGTAAAGCGCGGCGCCAGCGCGATCGCCAGCGGCTTCCACATGCGCGAATCTTCCGCATATCCGTGCAACAGAACGACCGCGGGACCGTGTCCGCCGATCGTTACGCTAACGACTGCACTATCGACGTACACGGAATGGGTCTTAAAGCCCGGTCCAAAGTCGACCGGGAATGCGCACACCGGCAAGCTCGATAATAGAACGCAGAAAAAAGCTGCTACGGAGAGACTCCGAGATAGGACGCGAGCATAATTCATGATGGACCTCTTTAGTTCAACGGGTCACCTTAAGAAATACAAGATGCCCCACTGTTGCAGGGCATCGTTGCGGGTCGAGATGGCTCAGTTCACCGAGGCCTTTCCTCTCACTCGGGTCTTGAAGAATTCCAATAAATCGGAATTCAGTCGATCCTTAAGCGTTGTCGGTAATCCGTGCGGGGCACCCTCGTAGATCTTCAGTTGCGCGTTGGGAACGATCTTAGACGACTTGAGCGCAGCCGCCACGATGGGCACGATCTGATCGTCGTCGCCGTGCACAATCAGCGTCGGCACGTCGAACTTCTTCAAATCCTCGGTCGTGTCGGTTTCCGAGAATGCTTTGATGCAGTCGTAACATGCCGGAAAACCGGCGATCATACTCTGAAGCCAAAACTCGTCGCGTACGCCTTGCGATACCTTTGAACCGGGACGGTTTGCGCCATAGAACGGCGCGCTGAGGTCTTTGAAAAATTGCGAGCGATCGGCACGCACGCCTTCCCGCAGCTGGTCGAAGACTTTCATTGGTAGACCTTCGGGGTTTTCCGGCGTCTTCAGCATGAGCGGGGAAATCGCGCTGACAAGGACGGCCGCCGCAACGCGTTTGGTTCCGTGACGTCCGATGTAGCGCGCGACTTCGCCGCCTCCGGTGGAATGGCCGACGTGAATTGAATCGTGCAAGTCGAGCGCCTCAACGAGGGCAGCAAGGTCGTCGGCGTACGTGTCCAAGTCGTTGCCGCTCCAAGATTGGCCGGATCGGCCGTGCCCTCGCCGATCGTGGGCGATGCAGCGATAGCCTCTGGAGGCAAGGAAGAACATCTGATCTTCCCAGGCATCGGCATCGAGCGGCCACCCGTGACTAAACACGACGGGTTGTCCTGAACCCCAATCCTTGTAGTATATTTCGGTATTGTCGAGCGTTTTGATGGTGGGCATAGATAATCTCTTTTCAGCGTCTGCGCCTAATCGATGTGTGAGGATCCCATGCTAGCATACAAAACGCCTCGCATGAGCATAAAACAACCTCGTGAGCCTCTTCCGGATGGGCGTTCAGCCGCGGCCCGGGTGCCGTTGGTAAGCGCAGCCGGAACCGCGTCATTATGCGCGGGGTTGAGCGCATTCTGCGGAAATAGATCAAAGCCATAAGGAATATACCGAGCAGCATAGGTGTGTGACCGGCCAGTCGGCGCTCCGCACGACGGGCAGCGGTGGAGCCGAAGCCTTGACTAGCAATCCAGCACTCATCGCGAGCGCCACGACCACGTACACGCGCAAAACAACCGCGTACCTTTTCACGGCGTGTTATTCACGTTCGAGCGCGCGCCTTTCGGGCACAGCTCATTTACCATGAAGGGATTCCGACGTTCGCTCGGTTCCGTTAAATCAAACGCGTCCCAACGAAAACGAGCGTCACTGCCACGACCGGCCGCAGCCACGTCTGACTCATTCGGCCACATAGTTTGCTGCCGATGTACACGCCGGGCAACGACCCGATCAACAGCTTCAAGACCAACGGTAGGTCGACGTCACCCATCGACCAGCGTCCCGCCGCTGCCGCGGGGATCAAGAAAGCAGCAAACGCAATGTCTGAACCGACCAGTTGCGAGATCCCGACGAACGGTAGTGTGAGCGTGAGCAGCGGGAGCGTGACCGACCCGCTTCCGATCGACGTTGCGGTGACGATTAGACCAACCAATGCACCGATCGCGATGACGCGTGCGCGTTGATGAGGACGCCACTCGAAGTCTTGCGACGTCATCGGCAGGAGGCGACGCTTGATGAAGGGTTGGATAATGATGACGGCAGCCGCGATGAAGAGCACGTACCCGATGGCATGGCGCGTCCACAACTCCACGGCCTTCACGTCCACATGGCGGCGCAACCAAAACAGAACCGCCAAGCCAGCGAGCGAGGCGGGAAGACCGCCCCAGAGCAAAGCCTTGACGATCTCGGGCTTGACCGTGCCCTGTTTGTTGTGAAGAAATGCGCCGTACAGTTTGGTCGGGACACTGTACAAGAGATCGGTTCCAACTGCGACCAGCGGATTGACTCTTAGAACGAGGATCAGAAGGGGCGTCATGATGCTGGCACCGCCGACGCCGGTCAGCCCGACGATGGTCCCCACGAGCAGCCCGACAAGAACGATTTCAACATTGACCAAAGTCATTTACAAGCGCCCGTTCGACGCGGCTTTTGATGACCCTGGCTTTCTTTTCGCCCCTGTGATGCGCTTTAGGATGCGCACGGCGCTACCTCAGGGCGCCGCGGACGTAGGGAGGCCGGGCCGTCATCGAACATCTGTTCGGCTTATGGCGAGGCCACCTGAGTACGCTAGGCCCGACGAGCCATGGGGTGATTCTCAGGCTGTAAGGGCGGCAATTAAACTGTTGAACCCGAAAGCCCGGGCTACGCTCCTAGCCTGGCTGTGCCTCTACTACCAAGATGATGGGGCTATGTTTTCGCAGCAGATCAGCCGGCGGCGAAAGCGGATCGCACTCGACGGCGTCGAGTATTGGCTGGTGCGCGTGCCGAAGGCGTAGGTGAGGAGATTCGACATTGAAACGCTCTTTGCAAACGCTTTTGTTAAGCGCCTTTGCATCGGAGAAATGCTCCCCTCGAACAGCTCGACCGCTAATCTCCAGACGAGGACTGCCGCACAGAAATAGCTCGATCACGCTATCCGCGCGGGACGACAAGAGTGCGCATTCAAAACCTCTTCGATTTCGACCGTTCGCCATCCGGGGGGACGACGGGCGGCGGGGGCCGCCTGTGGGCGAGTCATGAGTGTATATCGCGATGAGTTGTTAGACGCCGAGTGCAATGGACTAGCGGCGTACGAGGCGATGGAGCAGTGGGTGAGCCGTCCGCCGGAGGCGCACGACGACGTGCCCGGCGCGGTGCTGGAAGGTTACGCGCGGGACTTGCGCGAGAGCCGCGAACGATTGCTAAAGCTGCTCGCCGGTCACGGCAACCGCGACGACATCGTGAAGGCGCTTGCGAAGAACGAACGATATCACCGCAGCCTTGGGCTATCGATTCGAGATAAGCCGGAACCAATTGAACCGGAATGAAAAAAGAGCCGCGCGCGTCCGCGGCTCAACGCTTAGGCCCAGCGGGATTCGAACACTAAACCTGTTTCCGGTTCCTGACCGCTCCGTTAGAAAATGTTAGAAAGCCGTGCTCCAGCGTGCGATTCGCCGCTACGGCCGCCAACCTAAGCTTTAATCCGCCCTTAGCGGCGGGGGCCGATGCTCACGGTGACGCCGCCGTCCACGCCGGAGCCGGCGAGGCGAAATCTGAATGGCCTTGGTTTGGGTACCGCCGCGCGGATAGTTAGAAAGGCCGGCTTCAGCGTTCCCGCTCTCGGGTTGGAACGAATCGCGGCGGCTTGAATCACGTTGCAACTCCGATTCGCCCTGAGCCCGGAAACCAGCGGTAGCAGGTCTAGCGGCAGAGAAAACCGTGCGTATTCCCCACATTGTCGAAGTAATTGCCGACAAGATCGTCGTGATTGTTGATGCCGTTCAGGGTCGTGAAGCCCTTCGCTTTTGGATTATCAAAGGATTGCCATTGAGGATGGCTCACTGGGCCGCTGAGCAAAAAGCCATGCGTCACGCCCGACGTATCCACGTAAGAGCCAACGATCTGATCCTGCCAGTTGAGGCCCAGTGCTTGCGTACTCGTCGACTTCGGATACGAAAAGACTTGGTAGGTGCTGGCCCTTAGAATGAAACCCTTAGTACCGCTCGGTCCCGTGAACCAGCCGACGACGTCGCCCTTGCCGTTAATTCCGGTAGCCTGTGCGCTGGCCGCTCCTGGCGGCTTGAGGCTGGCGAAGCTGCCCGTAATGACGTTGAGCTCGAACGGAACGTCTGCGCCCGAGCGATCTACATAGAAGCCGACGGCGACGCGGGAACTATTGAATCCGAGTATCTCGGTAACCGCGTATTTGCCATGGCCCTCGTTGGGGTCCCTGAACAGCGTCCAGACCTTGTTCTTTTTGATAAAGCCCCAGACCCCATTGAGCTTTTCTGGGTGGACGATATATCCGGAGACTTCTCTTCCTATGCCGGACGTAATGGTGACACCCCGGGGATACCGGTAATACCGGTAATCGTGCTGCCTATAGGGTGGAACGGTGACGTAATACACAGCGCGGTCACTCCCTTTGCCGATGAAATAACCGCTTATGCCCTGCACCTGATTTATACCGATTAGCCAGTTATGTCTTGGGTGTTCGGCGTCATCGAGCGTCCGGCACTTAAGCGTGGCCGAATCACGAGCGAGGTGCCATCCGACCGCCGAGAAGGCTGGCAAGAGTTGCGATATCGCGGGCGAAGACGGTGGCCCGCCACATGCACAGAGTACCATGAGCGTGCCAGGCAGACCGAGAGCCAACGATCGAATGGTGAAGTTCATGGGCCTGTTCTATCACAAACCCAGACGTTGATGCGTAAACAAGGCTTTACGTGGGGTTAAAATAGGGCGGCACCAGCAGGTTGTGCGCCAGCCGGAATGCTGGTGCGGTGCATTATTTTGCTCCCGCCCGACGCCTTCGAGCGGCTCGTTTGCTAGAAACAAAAAAGCCCGCTATTTCACTTTTGTTGCACTGAGCCTCAGGGGTCGCGAAAACTCGTGTAAAAATAAGGACGACTCAAAATAGCCCCAGCGGGATTCGAACCACTGCTCGGGGTCGCGGAACGTCCCGTACACTACCGAAGCGTCTCATTTTGTAAGGGTTTTCAGCACCAGATGATCGCCCGAACTCTTCACCAGGGGTCGCAATATCCGCAGGCGAACCGCGGGGAGTCATTCGTTCTGCAGGGCTGCTATTATCAAGCGTCAACTTCAGTCTGCCGGGTACAGGGAGAAGTGCGAGATGGAAATGGAGCGCGAGCCGTTGCCAAATGCTGATGGCGTGAGCGCACGGAAGACGAGAGGCAAATTCCTTACACGATGCGCGCAGTTTTTGGCAGGCTTGGGCCTGTTGCGCGTCCGTCCCGAATACGCGATGGCGCAGACTCCGCAAAACGCTGCCGCTGGCTCGGACTCGAGCGGCAAACCGCCGCATAACATCGTCTTCATCATCGTTGACCAGCGGGTAGAAAAGTTGCTCGCGGGTTCTGATTATTCGCTGCCAGCCATGAATGCGCTCGCGAGCCATGGTGTCACGTTCTCAAAGCACTTTATCTCGTCGGCCCAGTGCTCACCGTCGAGGGCGTCTTTCCTGACGGGGCAGCCGCCTCAAGTTACGGGCGTTATCGATCAGATGCAGTTTTCGTTCGTGCGCAGCCTGAATCCGGAGATGCCGAATATGGGGTCCGTCCTGAAAGCGATGGGCTACAAGACTGCCTATTTCGGAAAGTTCGAAATGGACCAGAGCATTCTCGACCCGAAGCCTAGCGTCAACTACGGTAACGCAGCTCAAGCGTATGGCTTCGATATATTCAGCGCGGGCGGGGACATCGGCAGCACACCGGATAGCGGCTACGAGAACGACCCCTTCATCGCGGGCGAAAGCGTTCGATGTCTGCTCGAAATCGCTCCGGAGGCCCGAAAGACAGGCCAGCCCTTCTTCGTGGTCGCAAGTTTCGTTAATTCGCACGACATCATGTACGGTGACGGCAACGTTCCCGGCCAACCCGAAGTGCAGAAGCCGGTCGTGCCGTCCGCAATTCCGCCACCACCGGCAAACTCGATTTACGAGAAGACTTGGTCTTTCACACTTCCGGCAAGCCTTGACGAGTCGCTCGCGGCCTCCGGTATGCCCGGTGCACTTTTAGAATACAAGAAAGGATGGGACGGCTGGTCCGGCACGATCCCGACGGATCGCAAAGACATGTGGACGATCTTTTACAATTACTATCTCAACGCAATTCAGGACGTCGACCGCAGCATCCAACAGATTGTCGACGTCATGGATCAAATGGACTTGTGGAAGGATACGGTTGTCGTTTTCACGGCCGATCATGGCGAGATGGGCGGCGCGCACGGAGGGCTCAAGGGTAAGGGGCCGTTCGTCTACGAGGAAAACATCCACGTGCCGTTAATCATCGCACACCCGGGCGCGAAGGCCGGCACGACCTGCCTCGCACTCACAAGTCACCTCGACTTGCTTCCCACGTTTGTTGGCCTCACGGGACTCCCCGACTCGAAACGGCCACCCGCGGTGAAGGCGCTGCCTGGCCACGACTTCTCGTCGCTCCTCACCGAGCCAGAAAAAGCCAGTTTGACCGAGATACGCCCGGCGATTCTTTTCAACTACGTTGGTCCGTCGACTGTTGACGGAGCCTTCCTCAACAAAACGATGGACACGCAGTTCATGAATCAAACGTCGCCTCCGCTCTCCGAGGCGAATCTAACTAAGCGAGGCCTCCTCGTTTTGGTGTTTGACGGACGCTACAAGTTTGGTCGGTACTACGCGCCAACTGCGTGTAACACGCCACAAACCATGGAGGAGATTTTTAAAAACAACGACGTGCAGCTCTTCGACCTGCAAAGCGACCCGCAGGAAGTTCAAAATCTTGCACTGGATCCGGAAAAGAACCAAGCATTGATTTTGCGGATGAACGCACTGCTCAATGACCTCATGGCGAAGGAAGTCGGTGTAAACGACTGCGAACTCCTTACAAAAGCAATGGGCTCCATCGGCCCGAAGAAGTGAGCCCGTAAGGCGAGCTTCCCGTACCGACTGCACCGAAGTTGCACCGCGGGATTTGCAATCCTTGGGATCGGCTCGGTAGCGTTCCTAATCTTCTGCTTGGATTTCCCGCGAACGAACCCAAGGGCTGGGCCCTCGCACAGATCGCAACGCCCTCACCGGCGGCGCCGACGGCTCCGCCAGCACCTGGTGGCACTCTATCGCCTGTGGCGCCGACGCCGCCGGCAACGTGCATAGAGCAATGCCGATCAAGCGCTGATCACATACTGATCTCCGGTCGTGTACCGATTACAAGTCAAAGCACGGATATCTCGCGTGCCGTCATCGCCGGCGGATCGTTGAAGTGGTCGCAACCGGAATGGAACGTGTACTACACGTCAGCAGGTTTAGTTGCGGGGTTGCTCTACAATCAGAACAGCGCGGAGGTCGGAGTAGACGTGTTTGTGTGCCCCCCAACCATGGCGGCTGCAGCGAACTTCCCGTACTACGCCTGGAACAAGGCCACGAAGAAATATAAGAAAACGAAGGGCGATCCGACCCTTCTGTATGAAGTCGGTGGAATTAATCACCACATCGTGGGGCACAAAACCACACCGGCAATCGGCACGGATCCTTTCGCGCAGCAACGAGCCCTTGACACGGCCGTTGTGGATTTAGCGAATCAGCTCGATTGCATTATCTCAGAAGAACTCGACAAGATGGGGATCGTACCCCGTGGCTCACAAATCCTCGATTCTATAACGAGCGATCCTTGGTGCACTGGGCCTGCAGCCGAGTACCCAGTTCACGGATATTTTGCGCATTTGGAACTAAACCCGACCTATTCAGACGTGCAAGCAGATTGGCCGGTATCGGGCCCGGTTGACGCTGGACTCTACTCGGAATAGGGGCTCCCAGATCGCAGCTGCCCCGCTCTTAGCGATCTAAGCCACTTAGAACTGCGAGGCTGCGAGCTAAGCCGCCGCGCTGCGAGGCATGCGCAGCTGCAATGTCGTGCAACGCCGCAATGTAGCGTGCGGCGGATATCCGGGAGCTGGAGGCTCGAATCCCCGCCAGGAAACGCCGCCTTGTGCCTGAACCCCTTGACGGGCGCCGCGTTGTGGCACCTACGCTGCCGCATTTCACGCCCGCATTGGAGTACTTATGAAATTGATGATCACCACGATCCTCTGCAGCTGCGCGTTCGTCGGTTTTAGCGTAGCCGGAGCCTCGGCACAGACGAGTTACACGCTTTCGGGCACCTGCAAGGTCTCGACGCAGAAGAGCATCCCTGCCGGAGATCAGCCGGGCCACACCTTCGTCATTCAAGCCGGAAAATGCACCGATAAAGAATCGATGGCCGGCGCGACCGCCACTGGCGGTCAATACGCCGAACACTCCGACGTTACTGCGAGCAGTTCGAACGGTGCCGGCATCTTCACCGTTACGTACAACACCGGCGACAAGATGTTCTACCGGTACTCGCTTTCGGTCTCAACCAAGAACGGCGCTGTGCAGTCTGGTACGGGAACGTTCATGGCGGTCGGCGGTACCGGCAAGATGAAGGGCGTTGCGGCGAAAGGCACGTGCACGTTCGGCCCGGGCCCAACCTCGGGAACGAACAGGTACATGTGTACCGGCCAATACACCCTGGGAGCGGCTTCGCCGTAGCTGACCACCCGAGTCACGCGGCCCGGGGTGTTACAGCGTCCGGGCCCCGAAGCCGCCACGATCCAAGCTGCAACGCGTTAAGCGCTGCGATCTAAGCTGCTATGCGCGCGGCGTTAACTGCGAGGCTGCTGCGAGCTAAGCCGCCGCGATGCGAGCTGCGCTCGCAACTGCAATGCGAGCAAAGCGTCTAGGCTCGTCCGTCAGAATCACTTTCGGACGACGCTGACGGTTGCCCCGTAGGGCAGGTCCATTTGGAGGGTCTTTATTTCCGATCCGCCGTCAGGATATTTCCAAAAGCCAATCTGAGCGTTGAACTCGTCCGGGCCGATAACGATCGTATCCTGAATCCAGAACTGCGGGATGCCCTGGGTACCGGACAACGTTACGGAACCAATCTGGGTGCCCTGGGATCCCTGGATCGAGAATCGCCGAATTAATGTATTGTACTGATCGCCGACCGCTAGGTATTGTCCATCCCACTGAACGGTGCCCGGAACCGTGAGCTTCTGGTCGAGGGTGATGTTCTCGAACTTTGAGGCGCCTTTCGGCAATTCGGCGAAGATAATTACACTGCTTCCCGTCTCCCCATCGATAAAGAGATCACCGCTCGCATCGTAGCCGCAAGAAGATAGGTTCTGGCCCGGTGTGTAGAGCCTCGGTAGGCGCCAACGATGCAAAGTGCCCGGACGGTAAATTGCCACACCGTTCGAGGAAACAACCGCGAGCTTTCCAGTAGTTGGATCAACGGAGCAGCTCTGCGGCGATCCGAACGGATCAGACAGCTGGGCGATCGGAGTCGATCGTCCGTGCGCGAATTCGTCGATGATGTTCGCGTTTGGCACGGTCATAAAGACATCGCCGGCCGCGTTCGAACAAACGCCAGTCATGCCGCCGGCAAGGCCAGAAATGAGCGTCCCTGCGGGATACGTGTAAACATTGCTTGCAAAATATCCCGAGACGTATAGCAAATCTCGCCCGTGTGCGGTCGGCAGCACAAGCGACCGGCTCTGCAACATCGCGCCCGGCGCACCGATCGGCGGCTGCGATCCGCCGCAGCCTGCGAGAAATGCGGCCGCCGCGCAAATGCTGAGCGCGTAGCGACTAAAATCTGAAATTCTCACGTGCTTTGCTCCCTGACTCGTTGAACGGATCGGCGGCTAACGACGTTCGGCGCTCAGGGTTAAGCCCCGCTTTGAATAGCCGAGCCGCTACGCTAACGGCACCGCGATGCCGCGCAGCTGCAATGCACGCAAGTCAAAGCCGTGACGTCGGGCAGCGCCGCGATGCAGCACGGCCTCGCGAACGCGAAGCCGTGGGCCTGCATCATGGATTTACTCGCAACGCGGTGCCGTTATCCGAGCCCCCACCAGAGGCAAAGAACGCCAGGCCCCCTAAGAGCGTGCTCAGGGCTCCGTGCCGCCATTCCGCGATTTGGAGGCGCGCCTCGGCGATCTTGTGCGCACAGTATCGGGCAATCGCCCGTTCCACACGCGTTTGCGTCTGCGCCGACACCTCCTCCGAGGGTAACAGGACGCGTAGCCGCATCTTCCCAAGATTCGATGTCACGTTGGGAAATCGCGCGATCTGCGCGATGCTCTGAAGCGCGTCCAGGTCGTCGACAAATGGGTCGAACTCGCGCTCGGAAAAGAGTTCGCGCAACTGGCGCGCGTGAATCGTCAGTCGGTGGGCGGGTCATGACGCATTGTTTTTATTCGATATCCTCCGGCGGAGGATTGGCCGGAACCTCCGCAAATATCCGCACGTTGCTCCGAAACGGAGGGTCACATGCTGCGCGGATCTTGGATCGCCCTAATCGTATCGGTTACGCTCGTCGCATGTGGGCGAGCGCCGTCGGCCGGGCCGGCGCTTCCGGGGCTGCCCACCGGTGCAATGGCGCAGGCCGAACGCTCCACGCTCCCGTGGAGGAAGATCACGCACATTGTCTTCGTCATTCAAGAGAACCGGACGCTCGACAATATCTTCGGAGGCCCCAAGCCATTCCCCGGAGCCGACGCTGCATCGAGCGGGAAGACGATCGACGGCAAAACGATCGCGCTCACGAAGATCGACCTAGGAAAACTGACGGGCACGCAGGATCCGGACAACTTTCATCGGCCGTGGCTGTGGGCGTGCAATCCGCCCGCCGGACAACCGCCGTTTAAGGTCGGCGAAGTATCGCCATGTAAAATGGATGGCTTTAACGTCGCTGCGTCCCCGCATCCCAACTACACGCCGACAGCCTCCACGGACACGATTTACTCGTACGTTGATTACTCGCAGACCGAACCGTATTGGAACATCGCGCGGCAGTTCACGCTCGGCGACCACTTTTTCATGGGCCACAATAGCGAGTCGTACACGGCCCACCAGTACCTCTTCTCGGCTTAGTCCAATAACGTCGCTAGCGCGCCGGACTACCACAAGGATTCGGGGTATTGCGGCGCTCTCTATCTCGGTTGCGCTTACACGCCGTGGGGCTGCGATTCTCCCGCCGGAACGACGACGTCCCTGCTCGATGCGCAGGGTATGCTGAAGCCGGACGGACCGTTCCCGTGCTTCAAGTACCCGGCGCTTGCCAATCGTGTCGACGAAGCGGGCCTGAAGTGGCGCCTCTACGCGCACTCGCTCTGCGCGAACATCAATGGGCTCGACGCAAACGCTTCGATCAGCATGACGTCCCTCTGGCCAAAGTCGCGAGACTGGATGTCCCGCTGCCACTTCCGGACCCCGTTCGAAGCCTTTCTCCCAACTCGGATCGACACCACAAATTTTCGCACCCCGGAAACCACGTTCCTCACCGACGTCGGCGATAATCATGGGCTTGCAGACGTCACGTGGGTCTTGCCCGGTCTCGTGACGTCGGACCATCCCGGCGTGCCGGCAGGCTATTGCGGGCCGTGGTGGGTCGCGAACGTCGTGAACGCGATCGGCTTAAACAAGAAGTACTGGGCTTCGACCGTGATCTTCATTTTGTGGGACGACTGGGGCGGATATTACGACCACATGCGGCCGTACGTGGTGCGCGATCAACAAGGCCCTGGTTTCCGCGTACCGCTACTGGTCGTTTCCCCCTATGCAAAGCATGGATACGTCGCACACACCGACATCGAGTTCGCAACGCTGCTCAAGTTCACGGAAGAGACGCTCGGGCTCAAATCCCTCGGCGCTACGGATGCCTCTCCGTATCTCCACGATCTCGACGATTTCTTCCAGACGCGGGCGCAGCCGTTTACGAAGATTAAAATCCCGACCAGAATCTCGTTCCCGTGTAGCGTCCTGCCCAAGTCTAAACCGAATTCCACCTCGCGGTGGCTCCGCATGGACGACGACAACTAGCACGCGACGCTGTTCGCACTGAAAGAAACAGGCATAGCGTTATCGGGTGCCTTACTGCAACCTGCCTTGGCCTAACCATAGTCCGGGGGCTCATGGACACAACACTAGCCAACCAACGTATGGTCATGGTCGAAATCAAGGGCACTGACACCAAGCCCACACCCGACATCAGGAGCGAGTTGACCAAGATTGGGATGGCCGTGAGCCTGGGCGAATTTAAGACCGGGCCCTTTGGCACCAACACCGTGTTCCGGGGAATGGCGAGTGATGCTGTCATCACGGCAATGCGCTTGGCCAAATACATCGTCTATGCCGATTACGGGAACTAAAGCCGTGCAGCGATCTGGCATGTATTGAGTGGTATAAATCGGTCTCCGTCAGTTCCCGAGCTCGTAAGCAAGGCCGCAGTGACGACTCATATGCGTAAAGAAGCTCTGCCCCGAAGCGGCTACGACCCACGCAGCCTGGCCGCGACGCTGGGACCGAGCCGCGCCACGCCGAATATCCGAAGCCGCTAAGACGTTCCCAAAGAGCTTTGACTTTGTTGAGGTGCGGCTGTGGATTTAGGGGTTATTTTCGGAGCCACTGGTATGGCTGTCGGCATGTTGTCGCTAGTGTATGCGCGGACGCAGGCGTTGCACGCGCGTAGGCAGGCAGATGCGGCGCATCTCGCCACGACGCTCGAAGTGCAGCAAGCGATGGCGGAGCGGATGTATCAGGCGCGACTGAATCTCACCAGCAATCCCGGTATTATGGCATTGTACCTGGAGGCGAACCCGGAAATGCGCGAGTTGTATCCGGATGTCGCGAGCGTCGAGTCTACGGTCGTGGTGCGCAATATCATCGACGCCTTACAAGACATGTACTTTCTGCGTAAGATGGCGATAGTCGACGATCACTTCTGGCGAAACTGGATGGCCTCGTTCGTTCCGGTCGCCCGCATGCCGATCACGCGTGCAGTTTTCAATAATGCCGTCGAGCGCGCGGCGATCGAGCCCGAGTTTGCGTCGTTCCTGCGGCCGATCTTCGAATCCCGACCACTGCTAGATCCCAAGTTAGCCAACGCCGAGCGCTGATCGAAAAGATTAACACCCTTGACTGAACTAATGGACCCGTCTAAGGTATCTAAAAAGCACGGCCGGCCGGCCATCCTGCACTTTTAGGACGAATCCGCCGCACATCGTCGACCAGCCGATCCTGGCACGTGTACGGCGCATCGGAATCGTCCCGGGAGAGCCGTTCGATATCAATCGTGATCTTTCCAGCGTAAGCCCGCGTCGCGTGTCCGACGCAAGGGACGCTGCGCTCTTCGCCCTTGTCATCGTCGCGCCTTCGAGCGTAGCAGACTCCATAGTCCTTGCGCTGAGACCGTGAGCGACAAAAGAGAAACAGCCGCAAGCGCGAGGAGCGTCCAGACGAAGAAAGAGGCTCCGCTCATTTTGCCGATCTCGATGCCTTGGAGGCCTCCGGTGCCGGTTACGTGGGCCAAGAAAATGGTCAGCCCGAGTAGCGATCCGAGCAGCATGATAATATGCCCCGCCCGACGTTCGGGCAGCATCAGCGTTCCGTACAGCCAAACAGCAAGAATGGCTACCATCAGGAGGTTTAATGCCACGCCTTTGTCCGACCCGTATACGATGTCATCCACCAGGTGGAATGATGCGAGAAGGATCGAGAGGAGTGACGTTACCGGCAATACGAGGTTTCGCTTCACGCAGAAGGCTGTCTTAACCGGGATTCCCCCATATGACCATCGTTTTCGAGCTGCTACCGGATGATTCCGGCCGCTTTGCCAGGCGTTTGAGCAAGCCTCAGCCGCCGATTCGGCGCCTCATGACACGGGCGTCGGGGGGCCGAATAGCGAGATCGTATCCGCAGGGCCAAAAGGAGGCAAATCTCCCGTTGATTTTCTCCGCGCCGCTCGGTCATGTTGCCGTAGCCGGAATCGGCGGCGCGCGCAGCGTGGCGATGAGCCGCAGGATGTCGCCAAACAGATGGCGCGAGATGGCGACTTCGGCCATTTGGAACGCGATGTAACGGCCGTAACTGACGACCTTCGCACCGATCTTGATAAGTTTCTCGCGCAGGCTGGTGAGCGACCAGTCCCTGATCGCCTCAGGCGTTGCAAGCGTGCACACAAAGTTGCCCAGATTGTACGCAAGCGCGTGCAACTGAAGCCGGACCGCGTTGCGCGCAATCTGCCGATGGGGGGTTCGCATGGAAGTCGTGTCACGCGATCCGGTTGCCGCCGTCGAACCGCCGAAGTGCGAGCCACCGGAGATGCGGACACTAGACGCCATCGCAATTTCGAGCTTCAGCATTGTGCGCGCGGAGCACGCGAAGCCGGCCACTAGCGTTATCTACAACTGTAGTAGCGGCACGGCATGCCTCGAAGGTAATGCCAGCGGCAGCGCCATCAATGGTCTCTATGGCAGCTCAACGGGCAAGGGCACCCACGGCGTGTACGGCACGTCCAATTGGGCCGGAGTGACGGGCTACACGAGTTCGACCAACAGCGGCTCGGGCGTCTCAGGCGTCAGCACCGGGACGAGCGGCTCGGCTAACGGCGTGTACGGCAAGTCGTCAAACGGCGACGGCGTGTACGGCACCTCGAGTGCCACAGGCGCGGCCGGCGTCTACGGCTTCTTCAGCGGTAAAGGGGGCGCGGCCATCGTTGCTGAGTCCAACAACACCACCTCGTACCCAGCGCTAGAGGCGCTTGGCGACAAAGGGAGCACCACACTCTTTGAGGCGTACAACTCTCCGAACAACGCGGGTTGCGTCATCGACCCGCTCGGCAATCTGACGTGTAGCGGAGATATTAGTGGCGGCCCAGCCCTGCGGACGCAGCACCGCAACAGCAACGGCCAACACGTGACTACCTACGCATCGGAATCGGCAGCGGCGACGATCGAAGATGTCGGGACCGCGCGGATGTCCGGCGGCATCGCGAACGTGCGGATCGACCCGGCCTTTGCTTCCGTAATCGATCACAAGTGGTACTACGTTTTCCTTACGCCGCTGGGCGACACGCGGGGCTTGTATGTGAGCGTCAAGACGCCAGCGGCGTTCCAGGTGCGCGAAAACGAGCGTTGGCGCTCGAGCCTGGCGTTCGACTATCGGATTGTGGGCCATCCGCTGGATGCCGAGAACGACCGTTTACCACTCGCGCCCGTCATGCGACAGCCGAACGCTATACATCCCGCGCAGTAACGCGCGAACAGAATGAAACTAGCCCGAACGAAGGCCGCCGATCGGCGCGGTCGCCACGGAGCCCTGGGCGGAGGCGGCTTTCGAGATCGCGGCGTGGGTGCTAAGATGATCTGAGCTAACCTACTTACCGGGTGAGGCTCAAAGCCGCCTGATGTCCAAAAACTACCTCTCCACGAAACCGGGTCAACTCCATTGAAAGGCGTCGCGAACGCATAGGTTCGTTATTCTGGGTGTTGTGTTGGTCGCTGGACTCGTCGGTTCCGCGTCAGCCGCAAATATGCGCGGACACAGCGGCTATTCGAACATCATGGAGGCGCTGCGCGCAACGCTAGCTCGCCGCACCATGAGCGGAGTGAAATCCGAAAGGAGTTGCCGCCGACGCAGCGATACAGTTCAAGAGGCTCTAAGAGTATGGGCTCCAGGGGAGTCAAGGCTATGCGACCATGCGTATCGATAGATTGCGCGACCGTCCTCGCAAGTTGCTCCCGCATGACCGGTTCGGCACCGTTCCCTGCGCGCTCGATGAGGAGTCCCCCGGACAAAATTTATGGCGCCAATATAGACGCTTTAGAATCGCTCGTAAAACGTTCGCAGGTGATAGCGAGGTTCGCGCCAGCTCCCAATGTTTTTGAGACCGTCAACGAACTACGTCAAATGCTTAATCGTGTTCGAAATCGTACGAATGACTATCTCATTATGGATCGGCCCGAAGTAATGCGCAGCGCCGGCCGTTCGAGCGTGGAGTTCGATTCTCGCGTTGTGCCTCATCCACTCGATCCCAATGGCGACCGGCTACCGCCGCTACGCTTACTGACGGTCGCCCAGTCGACGGTGCAGCAATGAGGTG
>Ga0070764_10000031_pt1 | contig 44963 bp, 37 predicted proteins | sample HubBroMetageWRM4_FD_67287 | JGI IMG/M metagenome (GOLD analysis project Ga0070764, IMG submission 67287) | Warmed soil microbial communities from the Hubbard Brook experimental Forest, New Hampshire - Hubbard Brook CCASE Soil Metagenome WRM 4 | ecosystem: Environmental > Terrestrial > Soil >... | reverse complement strand
ATGGTGACGCCGAGCTGCTCGAGGAGGTCCACGCCGAGGACTCCATCGAGCGGTCCGCCGCAGGCTTTGGCGAGGGCGGTCAGGTCAATGGCGGGGAGGGTGACGTTGCGCAGAATGTGGCTGCCGAGTTTTAGTTCGCTGATGGAAACTACTTTGGCGCTGAGGGCTGTGGTTTGATTCCAGGATTGGACGCGAATTTCTTTGGAGTGGCCTGAGGCGAAAGATTTTTCGTTGAGCATGGAGGTGGCGGCGGTGTCGATGAGCAAGCGCTTGTCGGCGTCGTTTACCTGAACGATCACGACGGGCAGGCGATCGCAGCGCTGCAGTGGGATCTCGGCTGCGCTGGCGCTCGCGGTTTGCGCGTTGACGCGTTGCGGCTGCGCTGCGAGCGAGAGGATTGCGCTTGCGAAAACGCCGACGATCAAGCCGGGACGGATGCGCATTACTTCCTCGATTGCACGGTTGGGGTGACCTGATCAATGCGCCGCAGGATCGCAGCTTTAGCCGAACTGAAAGCTGTTTGATCGCGGAACAGGCGTGAACTCCAGTTGCCGCCCATGGCGAGTGCTTGAATTTCGAAGGCCAGCTGGCGCACGTCCACATCTTTGCGGATTTCGCCGGCGGATTGTGCGTCGCGCGCGGCGTGTTCCAGATTTCCCAGCCATTTTTTCATCAGCGTCAGGATGCGATCACGCACGGCGCCGGGGCGGTCATCGAATTCCAGGGACGCGGCGGAGAAAAAACAGCCGCCGGGGAAAGTTTTCTGTTCGCCGTAGTCAAGCCAGTTCTGGCAGAGGGCGCGGAGGAGGCTGAGGCCGCCGAGCTGCGCGGCGGGGCGGATAACCTTTTCGACGAAGATGTCCCGGGCCTCGTCCACGACAGCGCATTGCAGATCTTCTTTGGAGCCGAAATGGGCGAAGAGGCCGCTCTTGCTGATGCGCAGGGTTGCGGCAAGCTTGCCGATGGTGAGGCCCTCGAGACCTTCGAGGGAAGCGATATTGACGGCTTTGCGGAGGATGGCGCGGCGTGTTTTGAGGCCGCGGGGGCGGCGTGCCGCGCGTCTTCCTGCTGCGCCGACGGAACGCTGACGCGGGTGGCGTGTGACTGCGGAGGGTTGTGGGCGCGTCTTCATTGTGCTGAGCTCATAATAGCACGACCGTTCGTTCTATTACAAGGAATACGAGAAGCGAAAGGATCTCCACACGCGAGAGCGTTGGAGTTTCGTGGGGTGTGAGGCAGCGCGCCTGGGAGCGGGACTCCTGAGGCGGGGGACGACGGGGAAAATTCGTCGGATGATCATTTTGGTTAGAGACGCAGAAGGCAGGTGTCGTCCGGAAAGGCGGTATGCGGCCTTAGTCTCGAGGTACCCGAAAAAGGGTCTCGCGGTATACAGGTTTTCGCTGATAGTGCATTCGGCACGGCGATATTACCTTACTGGGCGCGGGCGGTTCGTACTGCTCTCTGAAAGTATAAATGGGCGGAGCGAAGCGTTGACCTGCGGATCGAGATTTGGTTTCGGGCTGCGGCTCGCTATGCACACATGCAGGGGAGCTGGATTTTCGCGATTTCTCCAGCCGGTCCTTGGCGAAGGAGAATCGCAGGCAGTTGGGGAACCCGGCGTGTGCATTTCTACAGATTCGCGCTTCCGCATTGCTGTTGAGTAAAACCTCCATTTGTTGTATAAGTCTTGCGTATTGCCGGACTCTAAAATGCGCCTCAAAGTTATCTTCTTCGTCGTGGTGGGATTGCTATTTTGCAGTCTCGCGACGCTTGAGACCACCGAATGCCTCAAGCTCGTCGACGACACCTCGAATGACTTCTCGCTGTTGAACGTTGAGGCGAACACATCCTCAGCTGTTGTCCGCCAATCCCATGAGTCGCAACCGAAAGCTATTCCCGCACCAATTCCGAGCCAGCAGAGGAAAGCTCGCCCGGATATTCCCGTCGCTGCTCACACCTCCAAGAACGATCTTCTGCACGTCCTCTGCGTCCTAAGAACATAGAACCCCTGCTGCGACAGCTCCGTTCCTTTTTTCTTTGTTGCCCGTAGATTTCGGAATTTTCTTTGCGGACTGCAACTGTGCTGCATGCGGAATCTTCCGGCGACCCTCCCTCAACTATCGGGTCTCACCCGACCAACCGCCGGGCTCGAAGACCGGCAGAAGACAGGTGAAAAATGAGGTCTTTTTGCAACGGAAATGATCCACAAGCCTTGCAGGATTTTCTCTATGAATTGGTCTGCGAAGTGAAACAGCCGCAGCAGACGGATTTGCTCATCGAAGTTCTGATGAGGTTCGAGCGGCCTCTCGATAGAGTGCGGGACGATCGTTGGGCAGTCACTCCGATTGACCGCGCCAGAATACACAAGTGAGAATTCGCTCAACTGGACTGTGGCCCGGAATCAACCCGGGCCGCTTCCTTTCTTTTTTGCGGTATTTCGAGTGCGATTCGGCGGTAGGGAAGTCGCCGCGGCAAAACCGGAGTTGACCCGGGATTGACGCGCTTTCGGTATTCCGCTCGCGGTTAGGCATATAGGCTATGCAGGATTTAGTGCTTAGATTGCCGGCAATGTAGAAATGCACCGTAACTGTCTCAGAAATCAGGCTCAAAAATAAGGAGAACAACAATGGAAATAGGTGAAAGGTTGAAGGCGCTCCGGGAACAGAGGGATATGTCACAGGGCGACGTCGAGAAGCGCACTGGGCTTCTGCGCTGTTACATTTCGCGTGTGGAGAACGGCCACACGGTTCCCGCAATCGAGACGATTGAAAAGCTGGCGCGCGCGATGGAAGTACCGATGTACGCACTTTTCTACGAAGCCGAACCACCTGCGTCGCATTCTCAGCAGTCCGGTGCCACAGGGTGGGGTAGCTCGCGCCGCGATGCGCGGACGTTGCATCGCTTTCGCAAACTAATGGGCCGAATGAATGCGGGCAACCAGAAGTTGCTGTTACACATGGCCCAGAAGATGGTGCAAAGGAAAGCGGCGTCAACCGGAAAATGAATCGTGTGCAGCTGTTCCGATGGGAGCAGCGACCTGGCTAGGGCGTGGCACACCTGGCTGGAATCGCGCTCCCAGCACTTCCTCAGGAGTCCAGGTGGCCGAAGGGAACTGGCGAGAGTTGTACAAAGCAGCCATTCTTGAGCTTATTCCGGAGCTACTTCACATTCGGGTGAAACTTGCGGAAGACGCGATCAATAAGCGTCTCGCCGATGCCAAAACTCCTCGCAGCGAGCGCAAGGAAATAGAGAGCGCACTATCCACTCTGCGCGAATTGAAACGACTGAAAAGCTAAACTCGTCGATCCCCAACGTCGTCGCGTCCGCCGCCGTTAGGCGTTTCTCGAATTCTTCCTCACCGATTGTTCGAGGACGGGTGATCAACCCGCCCCTGTTGACATCCTTAGGTTTCAGCCGGAGCGAAATTGTTGGCGAGAGCTTGAGTCGACTGCAGCGAAAGCTGCGTCGCAACTACGGCGCTCCGGATTTTTCTTGGGTGATTTCACAGGCGTTCCGGGCTGGGCGAACTTGGCGCACCTGCGGCGCTGGTGCGTCGGCCTCCATCCGTCATGGGCATGCGCCGCGGGTGCCAGGTGCGTTACGGCGTCGCGTGCAGATTTCGCTGCAAAATTAAGTGACCATTAAAAAACGCGGCTGCAGGCCGAGGCGCGGGAAGTTACGGTTGCGCGTGAAACTGGCACTGTGGGCGCGACTGTTTGTGATGCGCGTCGTATAATGCCGCGATGATTTGGCAGCAGCCATACACGGAAGCTTTGCGCATACCTACGCCGACGATTGCGGTGCAGCTGGCGGCTTCGTTGTGCATTGGGATGCTGGTGGGGATCGAGCGGGAATGGGCGAACAAGGAATTTGGGCTGCGCAGTTTCGCGTTTATTTCCGTGCTGGGAATGCTGAGCGCGCATTTGCCGGTGGCGCTGGCTGCGGTGGCGTTTGCGGGAGTGCTGCTGCTGATTGGTTTGTCGGACGCGCGAAACCTGCAAGCGGTGAAGCCGATGGAGCTGACTACGTCCATCGCGGCGCTGCTGGTATTTGTGGCGGGATACCTGGTGGGCGATGGACACGTGTTCACGCCCGTAGCATCTGCGATCGTGATTACGATGCTGCTGGCGTGGAAGCTGGAGCTGCGGAAATTCGCGGGCGGGCTGACGCTGGAGGAAATTCGCAGCGCGGTGTTGCTGGGGCTGCTGGGATTTGTAATTTATCCGATCATACCGAATCGTTTCGTGGACCGGTGGCAACTGGTGAATCCGCGCGCGGCATGGGTGATCGTGATTGTGATCGCGGGCCTGGGGTTCGTGAACTACGTGCTGCTGAAGCTGTACGGGACGCGCGGAATTTACGTGAGCGGATTTCTGGGTGGGCTGGTGAACAGCACGGCGGCAGCAGCGGAACTGGCGAAGCCGCTGGGAGCGGGCAGCACATCACTGGGAGTGGCGATTGCCGCGCTGTTGCTGACGATTGTGGCCATGTTCGCGCGTAATCTGGTAATTGTGGCGATTTTTTCGCCGGCGGCGCTGGGGTCAGCTGCGGCGCCATTGATCGCGATGGCTATTGGAGCGTTGTTTCTGGTGCGGCGTTCGCGGGCGCGCGCAGGAGACACGGCGACGGAGATTCATCTGGAGTCGCCGGTATCGCTGATGCATGTGCTGAATTTCGCGGTGCTGTTTCTGGTGATTCAGGTGGTGTCCACGCTGGGCGAGCGGCACTTGGGAAAATTTGGATTTCTGGGGGTCAGTTTGCTGGGCGGTTTGGTGAGCAGTGCGAGCACGACCGCAGCCGCGGCGAACATGGTGGCGAACGGACAATTACAGCCGGGATTGGCAGGAACAGGCGTGGTGCTGGCATCGATTGCGAGCGCGCTGATCAATCTGCCGATCGTGGCACGCGGCGCGAAAAATCCGGAATTGACGCGGCGACTGGTGACACTGACAGTGGCGCTGACGGTGCTGGGAATCGCGGTGTTGGTATTGCGAGAATACCACTGGCTGCTGAAGATTTAGATGAGGAATCTGCTTTCGCGCTATCAGCAGCACAGAACCGTGCCGCGGGCGGGGGCGATTCGCTGAGTGCGTGGTGAAAGGGGCGCAGCTTGCCTGCGGCGGGCAGGTTCTTCGAACTGGCGCTGCCGGTTCTCAGGGTGAATCGCCCTGTGGGGCGATTCAGTTGCATTGACTTACATTGATTTGGTGCGCAGCCAAACATGCGTGCCGGGGACAAGATTGCGACGATGATTGGCCGGACGGTCTCGCACTATCGCATTGTGGAGCAGCTGGGTAGCGGTGGGATGGGCGTTGTTTATAAGGCTGAAGATTTGCAGCTGCAGCGGTTTGTGGCTTTGAAATTCCTCTCCGCGGATTCTAGCGGTGATTCCCAATCTATTGAGCGATTGCGGCGCGAAGCGCGGGCGGCTTCGGCGCTGAATCATCCGAATATCTGCACGATTTACGAGATTGGCGAGGAGGATGGTCGGCCGTTCATGGCCATGGAGTTTCTGGATGGGCAGACGCTGAAGGAGCGGATCGCGCGCGGCGGTTTTTCGTCGGGGGAACTGCTGGAATTTGCGATTCAGGTGGCCAGCGCGCTGGACGCGGCGCACTCGAGGGGAATTATTCACCGCGACATCAAGCCGGCAAACATATTTGTGACGAGCGCGGGGCAAGCAAAGGTACTGGATTTCGGCTTGGCGAAGGTGGAGGCGGCTGATGGAGTTGAGCACACTCAGAGTCTGCCAACGCGGAGCGTAGAACCGCTGCAGAGCGCGGCGGGATCGGTGGCAGGGACGGTCACATACATGTCGCCGGAACAAGTGCGCGGGGAGCAGCTGGACGCGCGTAGCGATTTATTTTCGTTTGGCGCGGTGCTGTACGAGATGAGCACGGGGAAGGCACCATTTCCGGGCGACACCACCGGAGTGATCTTCGATGCGATTCTGAATCGCGCGCCGGTGGCGCCGAGCCGGTTGAATCCGCAGGTGCCGCCGAAATTTGAAGAGATCATCCACAAGGCACTGGAGAAAGATCGGGAGCTGCGGTACCAGTCTGCGGGGGAGATGCGGTCTGATTTGCGGCGGCTCAAGCGCGATTCGGAATCGGGCAACACGGCACCGATGATGGGGGCCGCGGCAGCGGGAAAACCGCGCGATGGCAGAACGCTAATTTATTCGCTGGTGGCGATCGCGTTGCTGCTGACTGCCACTGGCGGAATCTGGTGGTATCGGACGGCGCGGCCCACGACGCCGGCGAACACTGCTTGGCAGCAGATTACGTTTTTCACCGACTCGGCGGTGTACCCGGCGTTGTCGCCGGATGGACACATGCTCGCATTCATTCGCGGGGCAGGTGTATTTTTCGGGCCGGGGCAGGTTTACGTGAAGATGCTGCCGGATGGCGAGCCGGTGGCGTTGACGCACGATGCGACGGCGAAGATGAGCCCGACGTTCTCGCCGGACGGATCGCGGATTGCGTATGGGACAGCGACGCCTTTCGACATGTGGGAAGTTCCAGTGCTGGGAGGCGAGGCGCATCTGATGTTTCCGAATGCGTCGTCGTTGACATGGATTGACGGTGGGAAGCGGTTGCTGTTCTCCGAGATCAAGGAAGGAATTCACATGGCGGTAGTGACGACGGATCAGGGGCGCGGACAGAACCGGGACGTGTACGTGCCTACCAGCGATCGCGCGATGGCGCACCACTCGTATCTTTCGCCGGACGGCAAGTGGGTATTGATTGTGGAAATGGGTCCGCAAGCGCTGTTTGTGCCTTGCCGGGTGGCGCCCTTCCAGGGCGGCGGTGCGGCGCGAGAAGTAGGTCCTGCCAACAGTGTTTGCATGTCGGGGGCGTGGTCGCCTGACGGCAGGTGGATTTATCTGACCGCGAGCACCGCAGGAAAATTTCACATCTGGCGGCAGCAATTTCCCGACGGAGAGCCGGAGCAAGTGACTTCCGGGCCGAACGAAGAGGAAGGGATCGCGATGGCGGCAGACGGCAAGTCGCTGATCACTTCGGTGGGGATGCGGAATGGAACGGTGTGGCTGCACGATGGAAGCGGAGATCACCAGGTTTCGTCAGAGGGCTCTGCCGGAGGAGCTACTTTTTCCGCGGATGGAAAGAAACTGTACTACCTGATGGATAACGGCCAGACGCAAGGGTTCGAACTGTGGGTGCGCGACGTTGCGAGCGGCACGCCCGAACGCGTGCTGCCCGGATATGCGATGCAGGACTACACAATTTCGCCCGACGGAAAAGAGGCAGTGTTCGCAAAGGCGGACGCGAGCGGCCATACGGGATTGTGGGTAGTGGCGCTGAACCACCGTTCGGCGCCGCGCCATTTGGAGTCCGCGGCGATCGAGGATTCTCCGCGTTTCTTGCCCGACGGCGACCTGCTTTTTCGTTCGGTCGAGGGAGGAATTGATTTTCTGTACCGGATGCGCATAGACGGAACGCAGCGCCAGAAAATAATCCCGGAGCGAATCTTCGATCTGTTCGACGCATCGCCGAACGGCCGGTTGGCGCTCGTGCTAGGCGAAGGGAGCGACGAGGAGAAGTCGCCTACCGTAATGGTAGTGCCGCTGGAGGGAGGGGCTGGGGTCCGGATCTGCTCGATAGCCTGCTGGGCGGGATGGAGCGTCCGCGGAGAGTTCATGCATTTAAATTTTTATCAGTCGGCGGACGAGAGCACGTACCTGCTGCCGTTACGAGAGCCCGGAGGGATTCCGGATGTGGTGATCGAAAATGAAAGCGCAGAAACACTGAAGAAGTTCAAGACGATGGCGGTGATTCCACATCGGGTGGGCTCGGTCGTGAGTAAGTCGCTCTACGCATACACGGTGGTGAGCACGCAGCGAAACCTGTATCGCATTCCGCTGCAGTGAGAGGGTTGCGCGATGCGTTGCGTCGGGGAAATGGCGGACGCGACGCAGCGCGCGGGTCACGGGAATTTTGTGGTGTCGCGATTTCAGTCGTGGCCGAAGAGCAGCGGCGCGCCGAGCTTGGCGGTGTAATTGGGGCGATAGCGTTCGGTGTTGTAGAGTGTCGCGACATCCACTTTGCGCGCGCCGGCCGAGGAAGCGGGCAGGGGCGCGGAAGCGTAGCAGCCGTTCTGCACACCGACCATTTGGCCGGTGGCGCCGTCGCGGATCAGGTCGAGCGCGATATTTGCGTAGGTGATGGCGACGATCTGGTCAATGGCGTCGGGCTCGCCGCTGCGCAAGTCGTAGGTTAGATCGCTCTCGATGGTTTCTTCGCCGGTGCGGCGCTGCAGGTCGTCGGCGAGGGCGTGGCCGATGTCCACCTTTTTACGATGGCCGTAAGCGTCAGCTTCGCCGTATTCGTCGACGACGCGGTTGGTCCAAGTAGCGCCTTCGGAAACGATCACCAGCGAATAATTGCTGGAATTATTGCGCTTGTCTTCCATCAGGATTTTGGCGACGCGGTCCAGGTCGAAGGGGACTTCGGGGATGAGGCAGCGGGCCGAAGTGATGTACGAAGTGTAGAGCGCGGTGAAACCGGCATCGCGGCCAAAAATGCGGAAGACGCCGATGCGTTCATGAGAGCCGAGCGTGGTGCGCTGGCGGTTGATGGCATCTTTGGCGCGAGTGATGGCGGTAGAAAAGCCGATGCAGTATTCGGTGCCGTGGACGTCGTTGTCCATGGTTTTGGGAATGCCGATTACCGGAAAACCTTGGCTGGAGAGGACGGAGGCGAAGCTTAGAGTGTCGTCGCCGCCGATGGCGATGAGGCAGTCGATGCCGAGGCGCTGGAGATTTTCGAGAACGATGGGAGTGAAGTCGTAAAATTTTCCGTCGAAGGAAAGTTTCTTCAGTTGGTCGGCGGAGATGTGCGCGGGGACCTTGTTGGCGGCGACTTTACGCGGATTGGTGCGGGAAGTGTGCAGCCAGGTGCCGCCGCTGCGGTCGATGGTGCGGGTATTTTCGCGGGTGAGCTGACGATCGAGGCGGGCTTCGCCCGTGTCGGCGTGATTCATGTTGGTGAGGCCTTTCCAGCCTTTGCGGATGCCGGTGACGGTGCGACCCATTTCTGTGGCGCGGTAGACTACGGATTTTATTACGGAATTCAGGCCGGGGACGTCGCCGCCGCCTGTCAAAATGCCGATGTTGTTGCGTTGAGCCATCGAATCGTTGCTCCTTGGGATGCCGACACTGCCGCCAGACACCTGGATCCGGTTCGTAGTTGTGCATTGACGCGGATACAGGGACCGGGCGCCGGATGATGTTGTAGCGCTGCAACTGCGATTCAAATTATCTGTGCAATTCTACTAGTACACTAAAAACGCAAAAAGATGAATGGGGAAAGGGAAGGAATGTTGCGGAGGCGCGGGACGGGTGGAAGGATGAGCCACGCGCTGACGCCGAGGTGAAGGACATGGATGATTTTCCAGAATTTATGAAGCGGGCGGCGAACCGGATCGCGACGAGCAGCCAGGCGACGCCGGGAGTGGAAGGTTACGTCTTTGACGGAGCGGACGGCAGCCAGATGGCGTTCTGGACTTGCCGCGAAACTGCGGTATCCGCGCCGCATGCGCACGAGTTCGACGAGTACATGCTGGTTGTGCAGGGTTGTTACACCCTCATCATCGAAGGGCAGCGAATTCCAGTTAAAGCCGGCGAAGAATACTTCATTCCGAAGGGGCTGTGGCACGGCGGGGAACCAATTGCCGGAACGCGGACGATTCATGCGTTTGGAGGACGGCGGGCTAGCAGGGCGGAAGAAGCTGGTTCTTAATTTGCGCCGCGGAGGGATTCGCGCTCCATTCACGAGCTACGAAGGTTCCCGAGGTGGCGGACGGCGCGGCTAGAATCTGACGACGATTCCGGCCTGAGCACGGAGATTGTCCTGGGTGCTTTTGCCGATTACGAGGCTATTGCCGAAGCCGGTGCGAACGTAATCAATCTGGGCGAGGCGGAAGGAAATATGTTCGCGGAAGGGAAGGTCCAGGCCGCCGCCGATGACGAAATCAAAGGCGGTGTTATTCGGGAGCTTGCTGAGGTTGATGCATTCTCCCTGGGCGGTGCAGGAGTTGTAGATGTTGCGGAAAATATTGTTGTGAGCTCCTCCGATCATGACTTCTGCAAAGGGCTCGAAGTGCTTCACGCGAAAGCGCATGACTGGGCCGATGGTGTAGGTGAAGACGGTGCCGCTGACAGGTAGCTGGCAGCCCGAGAGGCTGTTGCAGCCCTGAGTGCTGGCGGGCACGGTAATGTTCTGCGCGTAAGTGCCGTAGTCCTGAAATTCTGCTTTGAGGCCGACGTGTTTGAAGAAGTAGTAGGCGATGGACGCGCCGCCGCCGTTCAAAGCGGCGTCCGGGACGAAGCTGCCTTGCGGGATGCGGAAGTAGGAATAATCCGCGGCGACTTCCACTTTTTTTGGTGCGTCCTGCGCGAGGGCTGTGGTGGCGAAGGATGTGGCCAGCGCTAGCAAAAGCAATTTCTTCATTTCGAAGGCTCCCGGAAATCCAGTCAAGGGACGGCTGCGGCGCCTGGGCGGTTACACGGAGTAAGCGCTTGCGGATGTCGCCGCGACTTGCGTTGCTATTTTAGCTGCAATCCGGATTGTAAGAACTGAATATCGAGCGAAAGGTTGGATTGACGGAGTGGGAAAGGAGCTGCGGTAGTCTTCAAACTAGGAGGTTTCAGGCCGAGACGGCGGTGCGCACGGGCTTGGTTCTCTTTTCCAGCAACGCGAGCCTCTCGGCGTGATCCATAGGTTCCCAGGGGACGAGCTTTTCGGCGAGGACGTTCATTCTGCGCAGGACGGTCAACTCCAGGAACAGCTCCATAAAATCCAGATCGCGGAAGACCACGGAGCCGGATTCTCTCATCTTGCCGCTGATGCGTTCGAGATGCGCGGGCATCTCGGTCCAATGCAGACCGCTGCGGTGATGATGACAGAGGTGGTAACCCTCGTTCATGAAGTTCACTTCGTCGTACACGGTGACGGTGTTCGCGAAATAGTCTTCGGGGCGCTCTTCGTCATAGAAAGCATGCTGGACCCAGGCGGTCATGGCCATGATGAAGTTCATGGCGAGCAGAGGAACGAGGACGTAGACGATGCCGATTCTCCAGTCGTAAATAAACGCCGCTGCGAAATACGCAGAGTACAGGGTGATTCCCCACAGCATTCGGCGGCGGTTTTCGTCTTCGCCTCTAGCTTTAAAGTAGGCGTAGGGGATAAGGCCCAGGACGGTCCAAATATTGTTTGAAAGATACCAGAGGAAATCCATTTTACTGGTGCGATCGTAGGCGATGGTGGAGGTTGTGTCGTCGGGTCCGCTATTTTCTTTATGGTGGAGGCGGACATGAACGGTGCGATCGAGTTCTGGAACGTTGCCATAGAGGAAGCCCAGGAAGAATTCGACATAGCGACCGAATACCTTGTGATATTTGTCGGAGAAGTAGCCTTGGCGGCGGTGGGCTTCCAAGTGTTTGGCGCTAAACATCCGGACGAAGCGCTGAAACTTTAGGCCGTAGAGAGAAAGATAGAAAGCGACGGCGAGCCAGAGGCGCGGTTTTCCTAAAATGAGTTGCGCCAGGAAAATTGGCACGGCGGTTATGGTGACGGAGACCATGAGGCGCAACGCGGGAGTGTCTCGCGGGTCGCGCAAGACCTTTTGGCCGAGCCGTTCGAGTAGCTGGTCGTATGTGCGCGAGAGAAATTGATAGGCGTCGCGTAGCGGGCGAATCTTTTCGAGAAGCGTGGCTGCGCCGTAGAAGCCAAGGGATGGCACGCCGACCAGCGCCACGGCGACGATGCTTGCCAGGGCGACGGGGACGGAGAACAAGCGAAGCGCGATTCTGAATGGGGCAGGCAGGCTTTTCGCAGAGTTCTGGGTATTTGCGGTAGCGTCTTTTCGCGCTTCGTGCAAATCTGGTTCGGCTAACTTGGTTGCCAGGTGCATGGTCGTTGTTATGCCGGTTGACCGGTCTCGTCAGACTTCCTGCGCAAAGGGAATTTACACCCTCGGAGAGCAAAGTTCCAGCGGGGAACAGATTTCAGGTGATATGGCGCACTCAAAAGAAGGATTTTAGGAGCTTTCTGGGCGGATTTGCGGCTGCCTTGCTACAGATCGATTTCCTCGGATTCAGCCTCCTCGCCAGTTCTGTGTGGTCAAAAATGAAGTCAGCAGGGGTTGCGCAAGGCGCTGCAGTGAAGCCTGTAGCCTCTTTGAGGTTCCCGAAGGCACTTTTCCGGGCATTCGACTGTCAGGTGCTAGACGCGTAAGCTCGACTTGCGCTCACAGTTGCAGCGACGGCCGTTGAGCAGAGCTCTGGCCAGCGACCATCGCTCGTCCAGCAATCCGAGCATCTACTGTTTCTAGCGCTTCTCGCCACCACCCACGTGGCCGCGCCCATCACGCACTTCATTTCCTTTGAAGTGGGCAACCTTATCGACGGGCCTTGAGGGCTTTTCTCCTGGGTGTGGCGCGGGGCCCCTATATCCGTGTTCGGGATGAAAATGATTGTTTACGTGGCCGTGGAAATTTTCAGGACCATGAAACCATGGGCCGGCACCAATGAAAACGCCGCCCGTAAACCATTCCGGCCCGTAGTAGCCGTAGGGAGCACAGCCATAGGGAGGGGCGTCGTAGTAACCGTAGGGGCAGTCGGGGGCAGGTCCAACGCTGACGCCGACGCTGACCTGCGCCCCTGCTTTGGGGGCGGTCGCTGCGAAGCAAATCCCAGCAACAGTAATGAGCGCAAAATATTTCAGACTGATCATATATTCTCCTCAGTATCGCGCGCGGTTATCGTCAGCGCCGCAAGCCGCTATCGAGAATTGCACTGACGGTTGGTGTTCGCAATACAGGCTTTCTTGTATGACCGATCTACGCTCGCGTGGTGATCTACGCCAATGATCATTGTGTTCGGCTCCTGTTTTGCCGAACTTATGATTGTCGACAAACCACATTCCGCTCGGGTCTAAGGAGCCGACATTCTTATGCAATCAAGTGAAGTTTGTCGATTTCGTGTGGAGGCAACAGCCGGATTCCAGAGTTTGAAACGAATCAACGCGTATCGACGGGAGTTATTGAAAATGAATTGAACGAAGGAGTGGCGCGTCCAAGGAGACGATCTTAGAACTTTTTTAGGGGAGTTTGTATCGAGCTTCCCGATCCGCAGAACACGTGACAACGCCAAAGGCCGCTCATGTCGTCTTAACCAAGCGGGCCAAATAGATGCTGGCGAGACTTGCCGGTGAAATCACAACAGTCGATTACAACAAGAAAAAACATGACGCCAAGGGGAGAACACAACCGTGGCAAAACGCAAAAGTGGTGGGGTAGATGAATACATAGCAAGATGTCCAAAAGAGGCGCAAGGCGATTTGGCGAAGGTCAGAGCGGCCATACGGGCGGCTGCGCCTGGTGCCACTGAACGCACCGATTATTTCCAAATGCCCGGATATTCCAATCCAGGAGTTGATTATTATGACGGGATGTTTGCCTGGTTCAGCTTCAAGAAACCACACATACGCCTACATGTACCCCCTTCAGTAATACAAAAGCATAGGAAGGAACTCGCAGGTTATGCTACGACGAAAGCCATTGTTAGCTTCCCGATGGGTAAACCAGCGCCAACAAGATTGGTGAAGAAACTGGTGAAAGCAAGTCTAAAGGCAATGAAGGAAAAGCGCATCAACGCTATCAAAACGTGATGGCTCGGATTATGGACGCTTTTTGGCGACCGCCACGTTCAATTTTTGTTCGAAACATAACTAAGGGTATCGACCGAAGCTATTGAAAACACCCTGTCTTTGGAAGCGAAGCAGTATGTTCGGATTCTGAGCACCGGCTCGCGGCCGGACTGAGTGAACGAGAAGTTGAAATATTCCTGGATGCACTGCTGGCAATGGCGGAGCCGGTGAAAACACATTTTCTGTGGCGACCGCAATTGCGCAACCTTGGCGATGAAATGGTGCTAGAGGCGGCGGTTAACGGACGCGCCGATGCATTGGTTACTTTCAACGTGCGGGATTTCGGGACCGTGCCGGCACGGTTTGGGATTGAATTGATAATTCCTCGTGAGGCGATAGGAAGGATAAAACGATGACGGAAACAATGACATACCCACTCCGGCTTCCGCGTTCGATAAAGAAAGCCGTCGAGCAACAAAGCAGGGAAGATGGGACGAGCATAAACCAGTTCGTCGCCACAGCCGTGGCTGAAAAACTCTCAGCTTTGCGAACGGCCGAGTTCTTCGCTGGTCGCAGAGAGCGCGCCGATTTCAAAGCTTTCGACAAACTCATGAAGCGGCGCGGCGGAAAACCACCGCGTGCAGGCGATGAAATGCCAGGGCCGCAGAGCAAGAGAGCCCCGCAACGATCCCGTACTCGTGACACCTAGCATCGAGCACCTCCGGCCGAAGTTTCCCAGCCAATCGTTTATCGGACCCGTTTGAGGTGGCGCGCCCGGGCGGATTCGAACCGTCGACCTTGTGCTTCGGAGGCACACGCTCTATCCATCTGAGCTACGGGCGCAATCGGGAATTAAATTCGTCGCGGGATGATTGTATTACGTTCTGTTGTGGGCTCGCAATGGAATGGAGTGGGGATTGGCGCAGTTCAAAGGCACCGCAGATGAATGCAGATGAACACAGATAAAGGCAAATGCCAAAAGAGAAGAAGGAACATGCGAAGAGCCCGCTTCACCACGGCCTTATGAACTTCAGATCAACGTAGAGCGTGTGAATCGAGTCATCGTTAGCCATAAATTCCAATTCCGCCCTTCCGTTTCGATCATATCCCATGAGCGTTATGGGTCTGCCAATTCGCGCTGATATCGCGCGTTGCTCGTCTTCCGGAAGATCGTCGATGAATCCTGGGGGCAGCGCCTTCAGTACCACTCTGTCGCCTGGCTTCGGCTTCGTTGCACGTCTTATCCGGCGAACGGTCACAATGTCGCGAAGAATATCTGCCAAAGTAATAACGGTCAAGAACCGCTTGCACGTGGCGAGGTGCTAGTTGTGGCCGCCGGCTAGTTCGCGGACGATGGAGCCTACGAAGGATTTGGCGTCGCCGAAGAGCATTAGAGTTTTGTCGAGGTAATACAGCGGATTGTCTATACCGGCGAAGCCTGGGCTCATGCCGCGTTTGATGACCATTACCGTGCGGGCTTTGTCCACGTCAAGGATGGGCATGCCGTAGATTGGGCTGGAGGTTTCGTTGCGTGCGGCGGGATTGGTGACGTCGTTTGCGCCTATTACCAGGGCTACGTCGGCTTGGGGAAATTCGTCATTCACTTCTTCCATGTCCAGAAGTTTGTCGTAGGGAATGTCCGCTTCGGCTAGCAGGACGTTCATGTGTCCGGGCATGCGGCCGGCGACAGGATGAATGGCGAATTTCACGTCCACGCCGCGTTTGCTGAGGGCGTCGTAAAGTTCGCGGACTTTGTGCTGGGCTTGCGCGACGGCCATGCCGTAGCCGGGAACGATGATCACTTTGTTGGCAGCGCCTAGAATCGCTGCGGCTTCTTCGGCGGAGGCGCTGCGTACGGGGCGAGCTTGTTGCGCGGTGGCGCTGGCGACTTGTTCTTGTCCGAACGCGCCGAACAGGACGTTGCTGAACGAGCGATTCATGGCTTTGGACATATTTACGGAGAGGATGAAGCCGGAGGCGCCGTCGAGAGCGCCGGCGATGATGAGCAGTTTGCTATCGAGGACGAAACCCATGGCTGCGGCGGAGAGGCCGGCGTAGGAATTCAGCAGGGAGATGACGGTAGGCATATCAGCGCCGCCGATCGGGATGATCATTAGCACGCCGAAGATCAGGGGAATTATTAGCATCAGCGGGAAGAGACGGACGTGGCTGGGATCGTGGACGAGGTAGGCGGCGATACCGATGGCGACGGCTAGGAACAAGAGATTGACGAGGTTCTGACCTTTATATGTGATGGGGCGCTGGGGGAGGATTTCTTGCAGCTTTCCTGCGGCCATCAGACTGCCGGTGAAGGTTAGGGCGCCGAGAATTACTTCCATCGAGAGGACGGACATCATGAAAGGCGGCACATGGGGCGCGCGCAGATAAAATTCGGCGGTGCCGACCAGCGTTACGCAGAAGGCGCCGAAGGCGTGGCTGAGCGCAGTGCGTTGCGGCACGGCGGTCATGTGCACCATGCCGAGCGGGACGCCGATGATGGAGCCGAGGACCAGCGCGATGGCGATCCATTTGTATTCGATGATGTTGTGATTGAGCAGCGTGCCGCCGATGGCTAGCAACATGCCGATTTCGCCGGCACGCACTCCGCGGCGGGCCGTGGCGGGCGTGCGCATCCACACCAGAGCCAGGATGAAGAGCGCCGTGGCGACCAGATAGATGATTTCGATGAAGGTGTCGGTGCCGAGCCAAGCGGTCATTATTTTTTCGGGCCGCTGGATTTGAACATTTTGAGCATGCGATCGGTGATGAGGAAGCCGCCGACGACGTTACTGGTGGCGGCGACGATGGCCAGCGCCCCGAGGATCGTCGAGAGCGTGCTGCGATGTTCGCCGGTAAGGATGATGGCGCCGACGACGGCGATGGCGTCCAGGGCGTTAGTGAGGGACATGAGCGGGGTGTGCAGCAGCGGAGAGATTTGGCGGATGACTTCAAAACCTATGAAAGCGGCAAGCATGAAAACGTAAAGACTCGTGAGCAAATCCATCTTCATGGTTATTTTTTCTCCTGAGACGCGGTGACTAACGCTGGCAGTTTGTAAAATTCACGCAAGCGGTGATTAACGATTTCACCGCCGGTAGTGAGTAGAGTGTCTTTGATGATTTCATCAGTGGCGTCGAGGCGGAGCTTGCCGTCTTTGACGATGTGGAGGAGAAACGCCGAGATGTTGCGCGCGTACATCTGGCTGGCGTGGTAGGGAACGGTGCTGGCTAGGTTGTACCAGCCGATGATGGTGACGCCGTGCGCGACGATTTTTTCGCCCGGTTCAGTGAGTTCGCAATTCCCGCCGCGCTCGGAGGCGAGGTCCACGATCACGGAGCCGGGCGACATGCCTTTGACCATGTCGGCTGTGACTAGTAGTGGCGATTTTGTTCCGGGGACTACGGCGGCGGTGATGACGACGTCACTTTCGGCGACTACTTTGCCGAGGAGTTCGCGCTGGCGGCGGTAGAAGTCTTCATCTTGGGCACGGGCGTAGCCGCGAGCGTCTTCTGCATCTTTGGCTTCGAGGGGTAATTCGACAAAACGGCCGCCGAGGCTTTGCACTTGTTCTTTGGCGGCGGGACGCATGTCGTAGGCTGAGGCCACGGCACCAAGACGCCGCGCGGTGGCGACGGCTTGCAGCCCAGCAACGCCTGCGCCGATTACGAAAACGCGGGCGGGAGTAATTGTGCCGGCGGCGGTGGTGAGCATGGGGAAAATTCTTGGCAGGGTATCCGCGGCGATTACCAGCGCTTTGTATCCGCAGATGGTGGCCATGGAAGAAAGCACATCCATACTTTGTGCGCGGGTGGTGCGCGGCATCAGTTCGACGGAAAACGCGGTGACGTTGCGCTGGGCAATTTGCTGAATTGTGTTCAGGCCGCCGAGTGGGCGGAGAAATCCTAGCAGCACCTGATCTTTGCGGAGTAATGGCAGGTCGGCGTCGCCCGTTTTGTCGTTCGAGCCGTAGCAGAGAACTTGCGCGATGATATCGGCGCTGCGAAAAACTTCGGCACGATCGGCGACAATCTTTGCGTTTTTCGCGGTGTAGGTGGCGTCGGGATAGCCGGCTTCCATTCCGGCGCCGGCTTCGACGATTACTTCGAGGCCGCCTTTCGCGAGGGTGGGGACGACGGATGGGACGAGGGCTACGCGCCGTTCACCCGGGTAGCTTTCTCGCGGGACGCCCACGATCATGAAGCTTCCTCCTCCGAGACGGACGGTTGAGTTGCTGTTGCGGTTTCAGTTGCAGTCGCAGGAAAGACCTAGGGTGAAAAGGGCAAGATAGATTGCCGACGCTGCACGCGGCTTGGCGCGCGTTCCTGAAACTGGAAATCATACACTAGCTAGGGGCCTGTTGGGATGGGTTCGTCGCGGAGCGTTTTGGGGGTTTGCAAATTCAAAAGAAAATTCAACGCCGCCCGCCTGAAAAGTAGGCGGCCGCTACAAAGTCAAAGTCTGCGACCGCGAATATTGTGCCGCGGCGCATACAGAATTCGCGGGGTTGTATGGCACCGCCCATCTTCTCACTCGGCACAGCCGCAGTTGCTTTATAATCCGCCTCGATCAAGGAGACTGCCCGTGACGGATTGCTGTTGTCAGGTGTGTGTTGCGCGGAATGATTTGCGATGGGGAGTTGCGTTGCTGGTGTTGGCTTGTGCGATGTTGTTTTGCGCTGGTCGCGCGCGGGCACAGAGCAGCGATCCCTCGAGCGGACTTTCTCCTGGCGCGCACCAGACGATTCAGAGATTGAGTTCGCTGAATGCGATTCCTGCGGGCGATTGGAAATTTCATGTGGGCGACGTGGCGCATGGAGAGGCGCCAGAGCTGGATGATTCGGGCTGGCAGACGGTCGGTGGAAATTCGCACGCGCCGACGGAGGCGGTTTGGTACCGGCGGTGGATTGAAGTTCCCAGCACGCTCCATGGGTACGATTTGAGCGGGGCGCGGATTTGGTTTCAGTTCGAAGCTTATGCGAATGGACCGATGCCGCAAATTATTTATTTCAACGGGCGGCGCGTGGCGATGGGAGATGACCTGGAGCCGATTGTGCTGTTCGATCACGCGCAGCCGGGCGAGCGCGTGCTGGTGGCGGTGAAATTGCTGCACACGGTGGACCAGAAAACTCTTGCGCGGGCGGATGTGACAATCGAATTCAGCGCGGCGCGGCCGAATCCGAATGACTTGCTGCAGGAGATGCTCGCCGCGAATGCATTGTTGCCTTCGCTCGGGCCGTCTGCGGCCGCGGTTCGTGTCGGCATCGAGGCTGCGAGTGCAGCGGTGGATTTGCAGGCGTTGGGACAGGCGCAGCAGCCGGCCTTCGATGCGTCTTTGGTGCGCGCGCAGGCGGAGCTGGAAAAAATCAAGGGCGATCTGCAGCAAACTTCGATTCGGCTGACGGGAAATTCGCACATTGATGCGGCGTGGCTTTGGCCTTGGACGGAAACGGTGCAGGTGGTGCACGACACTTTTTCGACGGCGCTGCAGCTGATGGATGAATATCCGAAATATACGTTTACGCAGTCTGCCGCCGCTTACAGCGAATGGATGTGCCAGAAGTATCCCGCCATCTGCCAGGAAATTCAGGAGCGCGTGAAGCAGGGGCGCTGGGAACTGGTGGGCGGGATGTGGGTGGAACCGGATTTGAATATGCCGGGCGGCGAGTCGCTGGTGCGGCAGCTGCTGATCGGCAAAAGATATTTTCACGACAAATTCGGCGTGGATGTGCGCATCGGGTGGAATCCCGACTCGTTTGGGTATAACTGGCAGCTGCCGCAAATCTACAAGAAATCGGGCGTGGATTATTTCGTGACGCAGAAGATGGCGTGGAACGACACGAATCCGCTGCCGTTCAAGCTTTTCTGGTGGCAATCGCCGGACGGTAGCAAGGTGCTGGCTTATTTTCCGCATGATTACGCGCGCGGGATCGAGCCGGAACCGCTGGCGCAGGACGTGGCGCGGGCGCGGCAACTGGATCCGGGGCTGCCGGAGATGATGCATCTGTTTGGTGTGGGCGATCATGGCGGAGGGCCGACGCGGGCGATGTTGGACTCGGGAGTGCGTTGGACCGATCCGAAGATGGAGTATCCGAAAACATTTTTTGGGAATGCGCAGGGATTTTTTTCGGACTTGGAGGGAAAGCTGGATACGGCGCATTCGCCGGTGTGGAATTACAAGACGATTGCGGGGGGCTCGACGCAGCTACCAGCGCCGCCGGCGGGAATGGTGAGCCTGCCTACATGGAATGATGAACTGTATTTCGAATATCACCGTGGAGTTTTCACTTCGCAGGCGGCGCACAAGCGGAATATGCGCGAGAGCGAAGAGTGGATGCTGGACGCGGAGAAATATTCGTCGCTGGCTTGGCTGACCGGCGTGGCATATCCGGCTCCGCAGTTGAACGAAGCGTGGAAGAAGGTTTTGTTTAATCAATTTCACGATCTAGCGGCGGGGTCGGGGATTGCGGTGATTTATCAGGAGGCCCAGCGGGATTACGACATGGTGCGGTTCACGACCGGGGAAGCTACGTCGGCCGCCCTGTCGAAGATTGCGGCGCGGGTGGATACGCTTTCGCCCGTGCGCTCGCGGCCGGTGCTGATTTTCAATCCGCTGGCTTGGGAGCGGAAGGACGTCGTGGAATTTTCGGTGCAGATGCCGGAGAGCGTAAAAGATGGCGTCTCGGTGCTCGATGCAGAACATCATCTGCTGCCGATGCAGGTGATTTCTTCGGACGCTGCGACGAACACGGTGCGCTTGCTGGTCGAGCCGCGAGCGATTCCGGCGCTTGGTTATTTGCTGCTGCGTGTGGTGCCGGGGCGACGGGATGCGCCGGGGGATTTATCAGCGCACGATTTGACGCTGGAAAATTCGCTGCTGCGCGTGGTGGTGGACCCGAAGAACGGCTGCATTACGAGCTTGTACGACAAGCGCGCGCAATTCGAAACGATTGCGACCGGCGGCTGCGGGAACGAATTAATCGCGTTTGAAGATAGGCCGAAAGATTATGACGCATGGAATATTGACGCGAATTTCGAAAAGTCTTTTACGCGGCTGGACATGGTGGATTCCGTGCAGTTGGTAGAGCCCGGGCCAATGCGCGCGACGATTCGCGTGACGCGTTCGTGGCAGCATTCGAAATTCGTGCAGGACATCACGCTTTACGCCGGGCTGGATCGCGTGGATGTGGCGAACGATTTTGACTGGCAGGAGGCGCACGTGCTGCTGAAGGCGGCGTTTCCGCTGGCGGCTGCGAGCGACCATGCGACGTACGAGATTCCGTACGGCTCGATCGAGCGGCCGACGACGCGGAATGATTCGTGGGAAGCGGCGAAATTTGAAGTGCCGGCGCTGCGTTGGGCCGATTTGGGCGACGCGGCGCACGGATTCAGCCTGATAAATGATTCGAAGTACGGCTACGACGCCAAGGGCAACGTATTGCGAATGTCGCTGCTACGTTCGCCGACGTGGCCGGATGCGGATGCGGATCGCGGGCCGCAACATTTTGCCTATGCGCTTTATCCTCATGCGGGCGATTGGAAACAGGCGCTGACGGTGCGGCGCGGGTACGAATTCAATTCGCGGTTGCGAGCTTTGCCGGTGAGTGCGCACGCGGGGACGTGGGGCGCCGGGCATTCTTTTGTGGGCGTAGAGCAGGACAACGTGGTGCTGACGGCGGTGAAGAAGACGGAAGAAGGCGACGCGCTGCTTTTCCGGTTTTATGAATGGGCGGGGAAAAATGCTGAGGTGCAATTAGCGGTTCCGGACGGGGCTACGTCTGCAACGCTCACAAATTTGATGGAACAGGCGGAAGGTGGGCCGCTGGAAATTTCTCGGGAGGGCAAAGTTACGGTGCCGGTTCATCGCTTTGAGATTGTTTCGGTGCGCGTGAATTATCCGCGCGGAGGTTTGGTTGCGGCGGGCGCGGCTGCGCAGATGGCGCAATGAAGTGCGCCGCTACCCTTCGATCCCGCACCACGGGATCTGAGGGTGAATCGCCCTGTGGGGCGACTCACGAAGGCTGAGTTAGCCGCGGGCGAGGTTTTTGATCTGTTTGGCTAGCCTTTCGACTTGCTCGGACTTTCCGACGATCGTGAGGGAGAGCACATTGGCGGAATCGGTTTTCTCGACTTCGTCTTTCAATTCGCTGGCGAGGGTGTAGAGCTTTTCGACGTCATCATGGATTTGTTCTTTGTTTTGTTTCAGAATCAGTTTGGGGTCAGGCTTGGCGCCATTGTTACCGAACGGATCGTTGCGGCCGTCATAGACCGGCGTATTGCCCGCAGGCAGCTTGGGGCTGGGATTTTGCGCGAAGGCGCGGACGGCCAGCAGCGCAAGTGGGGCAGCGAGCGCCCAGGAAAATAGTTGAGTGATGAAATTACGTTTTTTCGGGTCCATAATGCGTGCTCCCGTTCGCGGAATGTGCTTCGGGCATTCGGCTAGCCGCGCCGCATGGGGCAGGTTGCCGGGTGGTATAATTCCGCTCCCTCTATCTTATGACTGATTCGTTCTCACGGTGGCTGGAAATTGCAGGGAAGACCGGCTTGCGGCTGCTGGTCATCCTGCTGTTTGCGGTCCTGCTGACGCGCGCGCTGAAGGCGATGACGGCGCGGCTGGTACAGCTAGCCAAATCGGCATCGCGCGCCGGCCAGATGCGCGAGCAGCAGACGCGCACGATGGCGGGGCTGCTGTACAGCATTGGCGCGGCGATTATCGGGTTGATCGCGGTGCTGATGGCCTTCGAAGTATTGGGCTTCGATATTGCTCCGGCGATGGCGACGGCGGGCGTGGCGAGCATTGCGATTGCGTTCGGCGCGCAGAGCCTGCTGAAAGATTTCATCAATGGATTTTTCATTGTGTTCGAGGATCAGTATGTGGTTGGGGATTTAATTCAGGTGAATGGCGAGACGGGCCGCGTGGAGCATCTTACGTTGCGGCGCACGGTACTGCGCAATCCGGCGGGAGCGATGGTGACGGTGCCGAACAGTTTGGTAGGGCAGGTGGCGAATTTGAGCCGCGATTGGTCGCAGGCATTTGTAGACGTGACGGTTCCGGCGGCGGAGATGGTGGGACGCGCGCTGGCAACGCTGGAAAAAATCGCGGGAGATTTTCGCAATGATGCGGATTGGTCCGCGGCGTTGATTGACGGGCCGCGGGTGCTGGGGATCGAAGCACTGTCCTTGGATGGCACGGTGATTCGGCTGCAAGCGCGCACGATTTTGAACCGCAAGGAAGATGTGGCGCGCGAGCTGCGGCGGCGAGTTAAATTGGGATTCGAGCAAGCAAAGATTCCGCTGAGACATACGCATCAGGTGATGCTACAGGGCGAAGTGCCGCAGAGCGACGAGTAACGCCGGTCGATTATCTGCCGACGAAAACCTTCAACCGAAAAACTGCAAGCGAGTAACTTTGATTGATTGACTGCGACTGAATAAAGCTTACTGAGTAACTTCGACCGACAACGGAGGAGAACGCGATGGGACAAGTGACGCATGAGCAGGTGAATTTGATGTTGCGGCTCTACGACATCAGGCGTGAGCCGCGTTTGCGCGAGGCGCGGGATTGGTACGTGAGGAATTTCAAGCCGACGTCGCTGGAAGACGTGATGAACGTGGCGCCGCCGAATTCGCAGGAAAATGCATTCATGCGCATGGTATTGAGCTACTGGGATATGGTGGCGAACGTCGTGAATCGCGGGCTAATCGATGAGGAATTTTTCTTTGAGAGCACGGGGGAGCAATGGATGGTATGGGAGCGATTGAAGCCGATCGTGAAAGGGTGGCGGGAGATGTTCAAGAACCCGCACGCATTTGCACGGCTGGAGGAACACGTGAAGCGCTTCGAGGCGTGGCGCGAGAAAAATGCGCCGGGCAGCAATGAGGCAACGCGGCAGATGATGGCATCGATGGCGGCGCGCGAACGGAAACCCTGATAGACGCAGGTTTTTTTGGGTTGAAGCACGCCATGGCCGCTGCAGGGATGGCGCGCGAGACGCCCTGGCCGCCGCGCAGAATATTGCTATGAGGCGTGGGCGAGTTATGGTAATTTCCTGCCCGACCCCCGCGATTGGTATTTTCCTTGAGGATTTCCATGCACCGGGAAGCTCTGGACTGAAGCTTGGGGCCAGAGAATTGCCCGGGGAGGTATGAGAAACATGAATGCCCGGCATCCACTTACGTGTCTGATTGCGCTCACGATCTGTTTACTGCTGGCGATTCCCGCAGATGTTGTGGCGCAAACGGGACAAGCGGCGCCGGCGCAACATGCCGGAAAGCTTACTGCAGTTCTGCCGGTTGTGAACGTAATTCGCGGGCCGCAGCAGACTCCGGCTTCCACTTCCGAAGCGGTATATTGGGGCGACGTGATTAACACCGGGCATTTGGCGCGGGCGCGCGTGGCATTGGACGATGGATCAGTGCTCAGCGTGGGTTCGGATTCAAATCTGACGGTGACGAAACATGATGGCGGAGCGCAGCAGACGGAACTGGATCTGAATTACGGACGCGTGCGCGCGAAGGCTGTGAAGCAGGTGAAGCCCAACGCGAATTTTCAAATTCGCACCCCGACCGGAGTTGCGGGCGTTGTGGGAACTGATTTCGCGCTGGATTCGCAGGGAGACACGACGCGGATTGTGGTGTATGAGGGGCGGGTGAATTTTTGCGCGTTGAAGCCCGGCGGGGTGCTGGGGCCGTGCGTGATTGTAGGCGCCGGCGAAACGTCGAGCGTGCAATTCAATGCGGCTCCTACGCCGCCGGTGCCGGCGACGCCGATGACCGTGACGGAAATGAGCAGCACGACCAGTGTTAGCGGCGGAGCTGGCGGAGCTGCAGGCGGTCTGGGGGTCGCGGGCGCGACGGCAGTAGGAGTTGGCGCGGCAGTCGCAGTGGCGGTGGCGGCCGTGGTGATTCGTTCGGTGACGAAGACGCAGACGTGTTCTTCGCCGGCGGCTGCGGCTCATGTGGTACCAGCGGCGAATTGCACGGGGATTACCAATGCTGCTGCTGGGAAGGCGCCGGGGCAGCGGCCCTGACGTTTTTTGTGATGTGTCGTAGCAAACAAGTCTTCTTGATTGGCGCAGAGCCGAGATCAGCTGAATCAAATCCCGCGGAGTAAAACCTGCAGAATCACAAATTGGGCTAGCAGTGGTGTGCACGAGCTTGCTGCGCGGCTAGAAATTCGGTGATCAGGCGAATGGCTACGCCGGACTGGTCGGTCTCGAAAATGTGACTGGCGCGCGGGATTACTTCGAGTTTTGCGCCAGGGATGCGTGCGGCGATTAGCGGAGCGTTCGCGACGGGAATGAGTTGGTCGGTTTCGCCGTGAATGATGAGCGTCGGAGCGGTGATCTGCGCGATGCGGCTGTAGGCTTCCCATTGGAGAATCCCTTGCAGTTGACCCAGGTATCCTTGCGGAGTGGGATACCACTTCATACGGATGGCCATGTCTTCGTCAATGCGCTCGCGCGGAGTGGCGGCGTCGTAAATGAACGGGATCATGGCTTCTTTCGATTCTTCGGGGGTCATGCCTTGGCGCGTGAGGATTTGCAGAACCTCTGGGGCGGCGCGCACGACGTGTGGTCCACCGGCATTCGTGCAACCCAAAATCAAGGAGCGCACGCGCCGGGGATATTGCAGGGCGAATTCCTGCGCGATCATGCCACCCATGGAGACGCCGAATACATGCGCCCTGGTGACGCCCGCGGCAGCGAGAACGGCGGCGGCATCGGAGGCCATCAGCGCGATGGAATAAATGCCCGGCGGCACATCGCTTTGGCCGACGCCGCGATTATCGAAAGCGATGGTGCGAAAACTCTGCGTGAGTGGTGGGCGCGCGCGATGCCACATGTAGGAGGGGTAGCTTAAGCCGTTGATGAGCAGCAGAGGTTCGCCGGAGCCTTGTTCATCCCAATAAATTTTAGCGCCTTGATTTTCAACGAAGGGCATGGCGCCTCCGGCCGCATGAGCTGGTTCCTGTGCGGAAAGTGTGCAGGAGCAGGGAATGAGATAGTCGCACACAGATGAATGTTACTAACACGCGCGCCATTGTATATAATCCGCCTCACCATGCCAAATCAAGAAACGCTGTACGAGGTGGTCAAGCGGGTGGCCACGATCACGCTGAACCGTCCCGACAAATTAAACGCCTGGACCGCAGTGATGGAGCAAGAGGTGCGCGCTGCGATGGTGCAGGCGGAGGGCGACGAAAATGTTCGCGTGATCGTGCTGACGGGCGCAGGGCGGGGATTTTGCGCGGGGGCGGACATGTCGCTGCTGAGCACGGTGGCGACGAAGGGGCTCGATGCGGCGCAGCGGGCGCAGGCGGTGCAGGCTGGAGCGAGTGCCGGCTCTGGCTCGGGCGAAGGCGGCGCGCGTGTGGATTTTCAGAAGAAATATTCGTATTTTCCGGCGCTGAGCAAGCCGGTGATTGCGGCGATCAATGGGCCGGCGGTGGGATTGGGATTGGTGATTGCTCTGTACTGCGATTTGCGGTTTGCTTCGGACACGGCGCGGTTCAGCACGGCCTTTGCGCGGCGTGGATTGATTGCGGAGTACGGAATGGCGTGGATGTTGCCGCGGCTGGTGGGACACGCGAACGCGCTGGATTTGCTTTTTTCGGCGCGATTGATCGACGGAGCGGAGGCTTTTCGCATGGGCCTGGCGAACCAGGTGTATCCGCAAGACATGTTTCAGGAGAAAGTCCGGGAGTATGCGACCGAGCTAGCGTCGAATGTGAGCCCGCGTTCAGTGCGCGTGATGAAGAGACAGGTGTATGACGCGATGTTCCAGACGCTGGGGGAAGCTTTTGAAATCGCCGAGCGCGAAATGCTGGCGAGTCTGCAGTGCGAGGACTTTAAAGAGGGCGTGGCGCATTTTGTAGAGAAGCGCGCGCCGATTTTTACCGGAAAATAGTCGAGCCTATGAATTTCGAGCCGAGCGCAAAGATGAAGGAACTGCAGCAGCGGTTGCAGAGCTTCATGGATGCGCACGTGTATCCGAACGAACGGCAGTTCGAGGAAGAGACGGCGCGTGAGCCTTGGAAGCCGACGCGGATCGTCGAAGAACTGAAGGTGAAGGCACGCGGTGAGGGATTGTGGAATTTATTTTTGCCGGGGGATCCCGACAGCGCGGGGCTGAGCAATCTGGAGTACGCGCCATTGTGCGAAATCATGGGGCGCAGTCATATGGCGCCGGAAGTATTTAATTGTTCGGCGCCGGATACGGGAAATATGGAGGTGCTGGCGCGTTATGGCACGCCGGAGCAGAAAGAAAAATGGCTGAAGCCGCTGCTGGCGGGCGAAATTCGATCGTGCTTTGCGATGACGGAACCGGACGTGGCGTCGTCGGATGCGACCAACATCGCGGCGAGCATCGTGCGTGAGGGAGATGAGTACATTATCAATGGACGGAAATGGTGGTCGTCGGGTGCGGGTGATCCGCGCTGCAAAATCGCGATATTCATGGGCAAAAGCGATTCAGCGGCGGCGGCGCGCAAACAGCAGTCCATGATTCTGGTGCCGCTGGATACGCGGGGAGTGAAGATCGTGCGGATGCTGAAGGTGTTTGGTTACGACCATGCGCCGCACGGACACGCTGAAATACATTTTGAAAATGTACGCGTGCCGGCGACGAATATGCTGGTGGGTGAAGGACGCGGATTTGAAATTGCCCAGGGACGGCTGGGGCCCGGGCGAATTCATCATTGCATGCGTTGTATCGGAGTGGCAGAGCGGGCGCTGGAGGCGATGTGCGAGCGCGTGCAGACCAGAGTGGCATTCGGGAAAGCACTGGCGGAGCAGGGAACGATTCGCGCGGGGATTGCGGAATCGCGCATGGAGATTGAACAGGCGCGGCTACTCACGTTGAAAGCGGCGCACATGATGGATACGGTGGGGAACAAAGCGGCGCGCGCGGAGATTGCGATGATTAAGGTGGTGGCGCCGAATGTGGCGTTGCGCGTGCTGGATCGCGCGATGCAGGCGCACGGAGGCGCGGGAGTTTCGCAGGATACTTTTTTGGCGAGCGCTTGGGCGATGGTGCGGACTTTGCGGTTGGCTGATGGGCCGGATGAAGTGCACATTGAATCGATCGCGAAGTGGGAGCTGGCGAAAAGTGGAAAACCGACAGGAAGTTTGGCGGGGAAATAAACTTTGCTGACGGCGCACGAACGCGTGATTTAGCTGCGAAACCGGTAGGGGAAAATCTGCGATGACACTTGTTTTGAAAAATCCGCCCGCGCTGAAAGAACTGGTAGGCAAGCAGATTGGCGTGACCGAATGGTTTCGTCTTACGCAGGAGCGCATTGCCCAGTTTGCGGAGGCTACCGAGGACCGGCAGTGGATTCATCTGGACCGCGCGCGGGCTGGCCGCGAATCGCCATATGGCCGGACGATTGCGCATGGATTTTTGACGCTTTCGTTACTCTCGCATCTTGTGCATGAGGCGATGCGGATTGAAGGCGGGTTGCGGCTGGCGGTGAATTATGGCTTGAACCGCGTGCGGTTTCCGGCGGCGGTTCCGGCCGAGTCACGGATTCGCGGGCGTGTAGGGTTGTTGGCGTACAAGGAAATCGCGGATTCGGTGGAAGCGATTTACAGCGTCGCGGTGGAGATCGATGGGGGCGAAAAGCCCGGTTGCGTGGCGGAGTGGATTGTTCGGTATTACGCTTAGTTCGGTGGCGTTTCCGGGAAAAGTGAGATCCCTCACCCGCTGCCGCGGGTTCGGGATGAGAGCTCGACGATTAGATCTGTCCCGATTGCGCGGTATGCAGCGAGGCGCGCAGAAGCATTTGGATTGTTGCGGGCATGGTGGCGAAGCGGGCGTCCTTCGTCAGGCCCTGGTGGTAGCGGAAATAAATTTGCTGGACGATTACGGCTAGTTTGAAACGCGCGAAAGCCAGATAGAAGGCGATGTGCGAAACATCGCAGCCGGTTTGTTGCGCGTAGTGATCCACGAATTCCTCGCGCGTGAAACTTCCTTGCTCCGTTGTAGGACCCCAGCGATTTTCCTGGATTTCCTGCGGATCTGTTTGGTCCACCCAATACGCGAGGGCAGTGCCCAGATCGGTGAGCGGGTCGCCGATGGTGCACATTTCCCAATCGAGGACGCCGACAATTTTGGTAATGTCGCTTGGATCGAGGACGACATTGTCGTATTTGTAGTCGTTGTGGATCAGCGACACGGCTGCGGTGGACGGCAAGTGCTCTTGCATCCACGTTGAGATTTTTTCCACTTCGAGATAATCGTGCGTTTTGGAGCCATGGTAGCGCTCGGTCCAGCCGCGGACTTGGCGCCCGAGATATCCTTCCGGCTTGCCGAGATCGGCGAGACCCGCGGCGGCGTAATCCACGCGATGCAGGCGGACGAGGTTGTCTATAAAGGATGCGCTGAGGAGGCGGGCTTTTTCCGCGGAAAAATCCAATCCGTGCGGGAGCTTTCTGCGAAGGATGATGCCGTGCACTGGTTGCATCACGTAGAAGGGCACGCCGATGATGGAATCGTCGTCACAGTAAAGAAAAACTTCGGGGGCAGGAGAGTACGCAGCGTGAAGTTTGGACAGCACACGAAACTCGCGGCTCATGTCGTGAGCGGATTTCACTTTGCTGCCGAAGGGCGGGCGCCGGAGAACTAACTCTTTGGAGCCAAGCTGGAGAGAATAGGTGAGATTGGAGTGGCCGGCGGGAAATTGGCGAACTTCGAGCGCGCCTGTTGATTCCGGAAAGTGATTGCGCAAATAAGGCTCGAGCGTAGTTAGGTCGATCTCTTCTCCGGATCGGATTTGCGCAGGATGGTCTAGGAAATCGCTCATCGAGAAATCTCCCTAACGATACGTGAGCATTGCGGCATCCGCGATGTGTTCGTGGATATTGAAACTACTGAGCGTGAAGCGATCGGTGCTGTAAAGAAATTCGCTCCAGGATGAGTTGCGCGACATCCAAGTCATCTGCAAAGTGTTTTCGGGCGAAAGGTGCAGCGCGCGTTGCGTGGCCACTGCGATGGGGCCGCCGGAAGTGAAAATCGCTATCTTTTCGCCGCGTTTAGCGCCGGAGAGAAATTTGTCGAGACCGGAATTTACCCTGGCGCAGAATTCCTGCCAAGCTTCGACACCTTCCAGGCGGATCACGCCGCGGACCCAATCGCCGATGACGGCTGAGAACAATTTTTGAAAAGTTGTGCGTTGCTCGGTGGTGTTGGCGGCGGCTTGGAATGCGGCGTGGAGGTCGCGGATGTTTTGGTCTTTTTCCAGCAATGCGGGGAGAGTGCCGCGGAGGACTTCTTCCGCATGATATTCATCGAATTCCGGGAGGACTTGAGGCTCGGGGAAATTCCGGCCGGCGTTGACGTACGCAGCTCTTGCGAGAGTCACAGTGTCTATTTGCCGAGCGCAGGGGCCGACGCCTACGCGATCGAATGCGAGTTTGCGTTGCGCCCAGTGCTCGCCGAGAAGGCGTGATTGGGATTCGCCGAGCGCGGACAGTTTGTCGTAGTCGGGCTCGAGGAAGGAAGCTTGGGCGTGGCGGACAAGATAGAGGATACCCATGATCAGGTTGGTTGTTCGTTCAAGATTGGGTCACCGAAGATATTGTGCTGGTGAAAGGCGCGCAGGTCCAGACCGGGATCGCGCGCACCGTGGAATTTCAATCCGCGCGCTAACTAGACGGCCGCGCCTTCTTCTTTGCCGAATTGGGCGAAGGTTTTGCCTTGCTCGGCGAGGCGGGCTAGCAGCGGAGCTGGCTGCCAGAGTTCACCGTGCTGGCGGTGGAATTCAGAGATGCGTGCGTAAACTCTTTTTAGGCCGACCGTGTCCGCATACCACATGGGGCCGCCGCGATATGCGGGGAAACCGTAGCCACTGAGATAAATAATGTCTATGTCGGAAGCTCGCAGGGCGAAGCCTTCTTCGAGAATGCGCGCGCCTTCGTTAACGAGGGCGTAGAGGCAGCGATCAACAATCTCTGCTGCGGAAATTTCGCGCTGTGGAATTCCTGCAGCGGTTACCCATTTGCGGATCAGATCGTCCACAACCGGATCGGGCATGGCGCGACGTTGTTCATCGTATTTATACCAGCCGGCGCCAGTTTTTTGGCCGAAGCGGGCTAGCTCGCAGAGATTGTCTTCGACGAACGGCTGGCGGATGCCGGGTTTTTCCAGGTGGCGATATTCCTTGCGAATGCGCCAGCCGACGTCGAGGCCGGCGAGATCTCCTGTGGCGAGCGGTCCCATGGCCATGCCGAAATCCGCGAGAGCTTTATCGACGGCCGCGACGCTGGCGCCTTCTTCGACGAGGAACTGAGCTTCGCGGCGGTAGGGACCGAACATGCGATTGCCGACAAAGCCGCGGCAATTGCCGACCAGCACGCCGATTTTGCCGAGCGATTTTGAAAGTTGCATGCAGGTGGCGATCACTTCTTTGGAGGTGGCTTTGCCGCGGACGATCTCCAGCAGGCGCATCACATTCGCGGGGCTGAAAAAATGCGTGCCGATGACGTAGGTGGGGCGCGAGGTGGCGGACGCGATTTCGTCAATGTTGAGCGTGGAAGTATTGCTGGCGAGGATGGCGCCGGGCTTGCAGACGCGGTCGAGTTCTTGGAAGACTTCTTTTTTGAGAGCCATGCCTTCGAAGACGGCTTCGATTACCAGATCCACTTTTGCGAAATCTTCGTAGGAGAGCGTGGGGGTGATCCGTTTCCCGCGCTCTTCGGCTGCTAGCTGCGTGAAGCGGCCGCGTTTTACAGAATTGGCGTAGTTCGACTGGATCGTGGCGAGGCCGCGATCGAGTGCGGGTTGGTCCGCGTCTTTGAGGAGCACGGGAATTCCGGCGTTGGCGAGAACCATGGCGATGCCGCCGCCCATGGTGCCGGCGCCGACGACTGCGGCGGATTTTATCGGAATGAGCGGAGTTTCCTTGGGAACGTCGGGAATTTTGCCGACTTCGCGTTCGCCGAAGAAAACGTGGATGAGGGCTTTGGACTGGTCGGAGAAGAGGCACTCGATGAAAAGTTTTTGTTCGAGCTGACAGCCTTCGGCGAACGGCAACGTTGTGGCGGCCTCGATGGCGGTGATGGCTGCGGCGGGAGCGAGGAGGCCGCGCTGTTTTTTCGCGATGGTTTCGCGTGCAGCGGAAAAAATTGGCGCGTTGTCGGCAGCGACGCCGAGCTTTTGGTTGCGTTCGCGCGTTTTGGGTACGGGCTTGGTCGCGACTTCGCGGGCAAACGCGATTGCGCCGGCGAGGAGATCGCCTTCGATGATGCGATCAACGATGCCGAACTGCAGAGCTTCCGCCGCTTTTATGGGATTGCCGCCGGTGCACATTTCCACAGCTTTCGCGACGCCTGCGAGGCGGGGAAGGCGTTGCGTGCCGGCGGCGCCGGGAATGATGCCGAGTTTTACTTCGGGCTGGCCGACTTGCGCGCTGGAAACGGCGACGCGATAGTGGCAGGCCATGGCGACTTCCAGGCCGCCGCCAAAAGCTGTACCGTGAATGGCGACGATCACGGGCTTTTTGTTGTCTTCGAGTTTCAGAAGAAACGGGAGTAGCCCCGCGCCACGCGGCTTGCCGGAAGTCATCTTGCCGAATTCTTTAATGTCCGCACCGGCGATGAAAGTACGGCCGCCGCCGATTAGGACGACCGCTTTGACGTTGTCGTCTTGTGCGATCTGGTCGAGCGCTTCGGAAATGCCTTCGGGGACGCCGGGGCTGAGCGCGTTGACCGGAGGATTATTGATGGTGATGACGGCGACGTCTTTGTCTTTTGCGAGTTGTACGAGATCGTTCATGAAGGGGTCCTTGGTTTGCGAATTTAGGCGGATTTCGCCGACACGGTGCCGGAATCGACTACGGCGGAGGCGATGCGCTCGCGGTGAAAGGTGGCGTCGCCGAATGCCGTTTCCGAGCCTTTTGCTCTGCGGTAATAAAGATGCACATCATTTTCCCAAGTGAAGCCCATTCCGCCGTGAATCTGGATGCCGCGATTACCGACGGTGCGCGCGGCGTCGCTGGCGTACATTTTGGCGATGGAAACGGCGACCGTAGCGTCCGGGGAATTTTCCTCGAGCGCCCAACCGGCATAATACACCGCGGAACGGGAACTTTCGGTTTCCAAATACATGTCCGCGCATTGGTGTTGGACGGCTTGGAACGTGCCGATGGGCTTGCCGAACTGTTTGCGCGTTTTGGCGTATTCGACGGTGATGTCGAGGGTGCGCTGCATGCCGCCGACCAATTCGGCGGAGAGCGCGGCGGTGGCGACGTCGAAAGCGCGCGCGAGGTCGGTTGTGGCGCTGATTTCTTCGGCGGGAGTGTTGTTGAATTCGACGAGGTAGAGTTTGCGCGTGAGGTCCATGGCCGTCATGGGAGAAATTTTCAGGCCGGGGGCTTTGGCGTTCACGACGAAGACGCCGTTGCGCGCTACTACGATGATGAAATCGGCGACGGCGGCGTCGGAGACAAAGTATTTTTCGCCGGTGAGCTTGCCGTTGGCGGCGGTGAGCTGAACGTCGTGGGGATTCCAGCTGGCATTGGATTCCAGGATGGCGACTGTCGCGCGAGCTTCGCCCCGGCAGATGGGCGAGAGATATTTTTGTTTGTGCGCGGGCGAAGCGACGGCATCGAGGACCGAGCCAGCAAGTACAACCGTGGAGAAAAACGGTCCGGGCAGTAGCGCACGGCCGGCTTCTTCCATCAGGAGCATTAGTTCGACCTTGCCGAGGCCGACTCCGCCGTAGGCCTCGGGGAAAATGATGCCGGTGTAGCCCTGGTCGGCGAGTTTAGACCAAAGCGCGGCATCGTAGGCGGTGTCCGTTTCCATCAGGCGGCGCATTTCCGCGCTGGGGCATTCGCCGGCGAAGAATTTGCGTGCACTGTCTTTCAGAAATTCCTGACTTTCACTCAAGCCGAATTGCATGGAGGTTCCCCTTCTGAGTTTTTTGGCCTAATAACTTCTGGGCAGGCCGAGAACAAAATGGCCGATGATGTTGCGCTGCACTTCCGAAGTGCCGGCTTCGATGGTATTGCCGCGCGTACGCAGATAGGCGTAGGACCACATGCCGTTGTCGATGGCGTGCGGGTCGCCGGCGAGGAGCTGGCCATACGGGCCGAGAATTTCCTGCGCGATTTGCTGGAGACGCTGATTGAGCTCGCTCCAGAAGATTTTCTGGATGCTGCCTTCGGGGCCGGGCACGCCCGTGGCGGTGAGGCGGCTGAAGGCACGCATTTGATTGAAACGCATGATTTCGATTTCTGCGCTGCACTGCGCGAGTTTTTGGCGAATGATGGGATCCTGGGCCGCGGGCTTTCCATTGCGCTGGATGTTGCGCGCGAGTTCGATGAGGCGGGTGATGTACCGCTTGAAAATCAGATGCAGACGCGCGCCGTAGGAGCCGCGTTCATACATCAGCGTGCTCATGGCGACGTTCCATCCGTCGTTCACTTTGCCGAGAACGTTTTCGGCGGGCACGCGCACATCGCGGAAGAAAAGCTCGTTGAATTCGGATTCGCCAGTCATTTGGCGCAGGGGGCGGACTTCGACGCCAGGAGATTTCATGTCCACGAGGAGGACGGTGAGACCTTTGTGCTTCGCAGCGGTGGCGTCGGTACGGACGACCAGTTCGCACCAGTCGCCGACCCAGCCGTAGCTGGTCCAGACTTTTTGGCCGTTGACGAGGTAGCGATCGCCGTGGAGGACCGCTTGCGTTTGCAGACCCGCGAGATCGGAGCCGGCGTTTGGCTCGGAAAAACCCTGGCACCAGATTTCTTCGGCGTTGAGAATTTTCGGGATGTAGCGCTGTTTCTGCGCTTCGGTGCCGTAGGCGATGATGGTGGGGCCGATGAGACCCAGGCCGAGGGAATTGGCCATCGGCGGCGCTTCGAAGCGCGCCATTTCTTCCCAGAATAATGCTTGCTGCATCAGCGTGGCGCTGCGGCCTGCGTATTCCTTAGGCCAGGAGACCGCGGCCCAGCGGCCTTCCTGCAACTTGCGTTGCCAGGCGCGGAGGTAAGGGAACGATTCTTCGATGGGTTTTTCGCGCCACTCGTTCCAGTCTTGCGGGACGTTCGTGGCGAGCCAGGAGCGGAGTTCGTCGCGAAACTGCAATTCGTCGGCGGTCAGGTTCAGATCCATGAATCAGACTCCTTCGCATCGTGTGGCGCAGCGTGTGCGCCGAATGGTGCGGTCAATTGCAAAAACAAATCTTTGCGAATCGAGATGCGTCAGGCCGCGTCAATCTGCCTCAGGCACCGGACTTTGCTTTCGGCGGTGGCACGGTGAAGCCCTGGCGCATCGTGTCTTGGCCCTGCCAATATTTCTTGCGGATGTCCTTTTTTAGAATTTTTCCCGTGCCGGTCTTGGGCAGGCTCTCAACAAATTCAAAGGAGCCCGGGCACTTGTAATGCGCCAGGTGCGAGCGGCAGAATTCGATGAGTTCGGATTCGCTGGCGGCGGCGCCAGGTTTCAAAACGACGAGGGCCTTGGGAACCTCGCCCCACTTCGCATCGGGGACGGGAATTACGCCAGCTTCGAGTACCGACGGATGCGCGAGGATGGCTTTTTCGAGTTCGAGAGAAGAAATATTTTCGCCGCCGCTGACGATGATGTCTTTCTTGCGGTCAACGATGAGCGCGTAGCCGTCTTCGTTGAGCGTAGCCATGTCTCCCGTGTGGAACCAGCCGCCGCGGAGAGCTTCGGCGGAGGCATCGGGCTGGCGCCAGTAGCCTTCCATTACGCCGTCGCCACGCACGATGATTTCGCCGATGGATTGGCCGTCGTGCGGCACGTCGTTGTCGTTCGGATCTACTACGCGCAGATCTACGCCGGGAATTGCATAGCCGGTCATGGCCTGGCCGGTGAAACGCTGCTCGCCTTGCCAATCCATACCGGATTTCATGGGCGAAACAGAAAGCGTGGGCGAAGTCTCAGTGAGGCCGTAGCCTGAAAAACATTCGCAGGCGAGTTTTTCTTCCACTTCGCGAATTAATGTGGGTGAAGACGCGGCGCCGCCGATGACGATGCGGCGCAGGGTGGTGAGATTGTAATTCTGGCGCTCCGGGCAATTCACCAGCGCCGTGGCCATGATGGGAACCAGGCTCAAGGTCTGCACACCCTCTTTTTCGATGAGGCGGAAAACTTCTTTGGCGTCGAAGCGCTGGATCATGACGTGAGTGCCGCCGAGCATTGTGAGGAAATGCGCGACGCCCCAGCCGTTGGCGTGGAAGAGCGGAATGGTATGAAGTTCGACGGCGCCTCTTTCGATCTGCAATCCCAGGCAGACGTGCACCGCGTGCAGGTACACGTTGCGGTGCGTGAGCATGACGCCCTTGGGATTAGCGCTGGTGCCGCTGGTGTAGAAAAGTTCGCAGAGGGAATATTCGTCGATGGAGGAAATGTCCGCGCAGTGCGGCGTGGCGGCGACCAGAAGCTCGTCGTAATTTTTAGGGAAGAGCCAGGGCGCTGCGGGAGAGCCGTCGAGTTGGCAAAATAATTTCACCGAGGGAATATCTTTACGAAATGCTTCTGCGACGGGGAGGAATTGTTTTTCGACGAAGAGGGCGGAGGCGCCGGAATCGTTGAGGATGTAGCCGAGTTCACCGGGCGTGAGGCGGATGTTTAGCGGGAGGAGAACCGCGCCGGCTTCCAGAACGCCGTAATACGCTTCGAGCAAGCGATGACAATTGCTGCTGAGGAACGCGACGCGGTCGCCGGGCTGTATGCCCGCCTGGCGCAAGGCTCCCGCGAGGCGGCTGACGCGATCGGCCATTTGCGCGTAGGTATATCTGTCGTTATTGCAGACGACCGCAGTGCGGTGGGGATATTGTTGCACCGCGTAACGCAGGAAACGCAGGGGCGTGAGTGGAATATTCATGGCGCGCTCGCCTGATTCAGGCGGATTGACCTCCATCAACTGCCAGGATTTGCCCTGTAACAAAATCGGACGCCGAGGAAGCGAGAAAGATCGCGGCGCCTTTCAGGTCCTGCGGCCCGCCAAAGCGGCCCAAGGGTATTCCGGCCAAAAGCGATTCCTTGTTTCGTTCGATTACCTTTTCGGACATGTCAGTAGGGAACCAGCCGGGTGCGATCGCGTTCACCTGAATATTGTGCATGCCCCATTTGCAGGCGAGATCTTTGGTGAAAATGATGACGCCGCCTTTACTGGCGCTGTAGCCGATGGCGGAAAACTTTGGGGACGAGCCGCGCAGTCCGGCCACGGATGCGATGTTGATGATTTTCCCGCTATGCTGCGCGATCATGGTCCGGCCCACCGTTTGCGAAAACAGAAAAGTGCCCGTCAGGTTGGTTTCGATGACTTTGTTCCACTGCTCGAGGGTCATGCTTTCGACTGGCGCGCCCCAGGAAGTGCCGGCATTGTTGATCAGAATGTCTATGCGGCCAAATCTTGCGACCGTCTCGTCGGCTACCTTTTGAATGCTGGCCGGATCTTTCACGTCGCAGGCGAGCGCGAGAACCTTGACGCCGGCGGATTGCATTTCGGCGGCGGCTTGCAGGCAACGCTCTTTCTTGCGGGCGCAGAGAACCAGATGCGCACCCATTTCCGCGAGGCCGTCGGCCATTTGGCGGCCGAGGCCGACGGAGCCGCCGGTGATGATGGCGACGCGGCCGCTGAGGTCGAAGATTTTGGAGGTGATCACGTCGCGAGTTTTGGCGCTGGGTTAATTTTTCGGCCTTTCAAAATAGCGTGTGTTTATATCATATGTTAGAGACTAACGCTACTGGTCGCGGTGAGCGACGGTCGAGATGCGTGCCAACCGCAAAATCGGAACTTCAGCGGCTAAAGCCGCTCGGTCTATGTCATGGCTAAAGCCACGACTCACAAAGCTTGCCGGTTCTGACACAGACTCTAAAGCCACGACCTATTAAGATTCCCGACTTCGTGCGTTCGTTCTGGCTCTGAACTGCTCAGTACGTTTCGCCGAATGAGAAGCCTTGGGTGCAATCGTCGCCGAAACCGAAAAAGCATGGGTGCGCGAAGGCGTCAAAGGTGCGCAGATAGGGCGCGGGCGTGTAGTCGATGAAGGCGGGCGGAGTGGGAACGACGGTGGTGCCCACCGCAAAGATATTGAATTGCGGGCCGAGCGCCGCGGCATCGCCATTCAGGAGATTGGCCTCGATGCTCGGCCATTTGCCTGTTTCCAAACGCTTCAGCAGGGTTTCGACTGCTGCGATCGTTTCCGCGGGTGTAAAGGCACAGTGGCCGGCGCGATCGATGAAGGTCTGGCGCAGCAGGCGGCTGTTATCGTCCACACGGTCCACGACGTCTTTGTAGGCTGATTCATTTTGCACGACGACGAGGCCGTCGCCCTTGGTGTGCATGGAGAGGACGGGAATGTCGATCCGGCCATCGAAAATAATATTTTGCTCGAGGTAATTGACCGCTTTCGGATTCGCTGCGATGCGGGCGGCACGGTTCAGAGTGTCGAGGTCTTCTTCGAGGCTGAGTCCGGCGGTCTGATAGAGCGCCCAGACCTCGTCACGATCGACGGATTTTTCGACTTGCTTGCGGTAGTCCACGCCGGTGTTCCAGGAGACGTTGCCGCCGGCGCGCGCTTCCAGTTCGGCGCGAAAAGCAAATACGAAGGGAAAATCAACTTGCTCGTCCCAAAGAAACTGATTCGCTTCCTGCGAGGCGAAATCGGTGGGAGATGGTTCCGGCGTATCGGGAGTGAACCAGCCGGGAGTATCGCCGAGAGCCGCGCCGAGCGCGATACGCGCGCGGCCTTGCGGCGTGGCTTGGGCACCGGCGAGAACTTCTTCTGCAAGGGTGAGATTTGCTGTGGGGTTCGCGATGTCAACCACCTGTAAATTGGTGGTGGGTGCAAGGAGCGTCTTGAAGGCGAATTCGGCGTCGAGCGCTGTGTTCCAGGTGGCTACGCCACCGGACAGTACGCCGCACATAGGTTGCGCGGCGGTGAAGCGCTTGGGATTTCTCTGAATTAATCCGGCGGTGATGATGCCGCCGAGAGAATGTCCCCAGGCGATGGTGGCGGCAGGGTGGGGGAACATGGTGTCAAACTTATCGAGCACGGAGATTTGATCGGTGAGAGCTTCGTGAATGGCCCAACCCGTAGTGGCGTAGGAGGAGCCGGCGAGGGCGAATCCGTTGGCGAGGAGAAACGCGCCAGTGTCGGGATCGCCTACGTCGGTAGCGGGATTGGCGCTGCCCGGCGTGACGTAGCCGTGGCTATAGAGAAACAGAGTCCCATTCCAATTGTTGGGAACCTGAATGAGGTAGGTCGCGCCGTCGTTGAGCGCGCCCATTTTTGTGGTGACATTGGCTTGCGCGCGCGAAGTCTCCGCGATGGAAAGAATGAGAATCGTAGCGACGGCGATGAAAAGCACGGCGGATTTAATTTGTTGCCACATTTCAACTCCTCCTGTTGCTGCGAAGTCCGAGGCTCCGGCGAAATTATTCGCCGAAGGAATTTCGGAGACGACGCCGGCGGTGGATTTCGCGGGGACCGCCGGCGATTTTCTGCAGCGCAATCAGAAATTCAATCTGCAGCCGAGCTGAATCTCCCGTTTCGGCAAGGCCGAAGTGAAGCCGAGCGGCGTGCTGGGGGAGAGCGCGGCGCTGCCGTGCACGTTGAAGGTAGTGAACCCTGGCTGGAACCCGAAGAGCGGATTCACTTCGTTGTTCACGCTGGCGTAGTTAGTGCGATTGGCGATGTTGAAGCCTTCTGCAGTCAGCAGCAGAGTCGCGTGTTCGCCAACTCTGTGCTGCCAGGTCAAGCGCGCGTCGAAGTCAATATAGTTGGGGCCGAGGCCAGTGTCGCGCGGATCGCCGATGGGACGCTCGTTGGTGATGTGATTATCGCCATTGACCGCGCCGCCTGCGAGCAGATTGAAAGGATGACCGCTGTGGTACTGGAAAACCGGCGAAAGTTGAAAACCGGACAGGAAAGCGTTCTTCCAAGGGCTGTTGATCACCCCGGCCAGAACCACTTTGTTGCGTTCATCGAATTCAGAGAGCGCGCGCTCCGCGTTCAAGTCCGTGGGATCTTGCGGACCGAAGTCGGTGTTGAAATCGGTGCCGGTGTCGAAGGCTTTGCTGTAGGTGTAATTTCCGAAGAACGAGAAATTGTCGTTGAAGCGTTTGTGGACTTCGATAATGCCGCCTTCGTAGAGGCCAGAAGAGGCGGAAGTGTATTGGTTATTTTGAATGATCAGCGGATTTACAAAGCAAGCGAACGGGTTTGGCGCGCACGGCAGACCTTCAGTGCCGCCGAGCGGATCGGTTGCCGGGGTGGTGTTCCAGTTTCGATAGGAAACGGACTTGCCGTCCGCCAAAGTGACGGTGCTCATCGGGGTGGAGGGCAACAAGTTGGTGTCGATCGCGACCGGGATGTGGACGGTGTGGGAATAAATGAAGCTGACGGAAATCGAGAAGCCCGGAGTGATTTCGCGTTCGATTCCCAGCGAAGCTTGTTGCGAGTAAAGCGGCCGGTAGTTGGGCGGATTGCTGAACAATACAGTCAAGGGCGAGAGCTGACCCTGGTCCTGCACGAAAATGCCGAAGTTCGCGACGTCAGCCGGCGTGATGCAAGCGTTCGTTCCGGGCGCCGGGGTGGTGCAGGTGATCTTGTTTGCGCCGGGCGCATTCCCTGGAGGCGCCGGCGTGGCAAAAAGACCAGAAAATACGGCCCCTGCGGGCTGGACGAACGGAAGAATACTGAAACCGGGATCTACATAAATGGAAATAAACCGGTTGCAAGGGCTGCTGCCATTCCCCGGAAACCCGAGGGGTATGGGAGGATTGGTGACCCCGATGCCGCAAGTGGCGACGACGTTGTTGACTTGGTCGGGAACCTGCGAAGTATTGTGCTGATTCTCGACGGTGCTGCGATTCTTATTCAAGACTCCCAGGCTCAAATCCACTTGGGAAATTTGGGCGTCAATGGGCCCGTAGAAGATCCCGTACCCGCCGCGGACTACGGTTTTGTGATCCTTGAAGGGATCCCATGCGAAGGAGATGCGTGGGGCGACGTCGCCATAGTAAGTGTTGAGCGGGAGATATTGCGAATCAATTTCATAACGGAGGCCGTAGTTCAGGGTGAAATTGGAAGCAATCTTCCAGGAGTCCTGCAAATAGAGTCCCGAAAGTGGCCTGGTGTAGGCGGGGTAGTCCGGGTTGCCGAAGCCTTGTTGATATACCTGAGGTGCTGACAGCGAGGCGGCTTGGAGCGAGTTGATCCCCGCTGGATTCAGCGCGCCCGGCAGACCGCAACCCGCGGTGTCCGGGTTCGCGGTGACGGGGCCGTTGGGGTTTGCCAGGCAGGGGCTGAGGGCGACACCGGGGAGCGGGCCGAAAACGAAACGACCCGGGAGGAAAGTGTGGGATTCCGAGTGATTGCCGCGCAGAAGTTCGGAGCCGCCGAATTTGATCGTGTGATTGCCGCGGACCAGGGTGACGTTGTCCGCGAATTCGTAGCGGCGAAGGATTGTTAGATTGGGGAGGAAAATATTGGTGCCCAGATTGTTTGCGAAGCTGGCGATCTGCACTCCCACCTCTCCGGGTTCATTGGGGATTACGTTGAAGCTGTTGTAATCCCACTGCACGCGGAATTCATTTTCGGTGCGCGGGCTGAAGACGTGATACCAGGAGGCTTGAAGATTGTTGTCGTAGTCGTGGACCGAACTGCCGGCGGAAAAACCGGTCAGCGATTGCACGTCGGGATTTTCTTCCAAATCGTGGCCGTAGCGATAGGAAACGGCAATCGAGTCAGCCTCGCTGAAATGATGATCCAGGCGACCTGAGAACAGGTACTGACGCGTGTTGTAATTGAAGAGGCCGCCGTTGGATTCCAGTTGGTTTACGAGGTAGGTGTTGATCGCGGTCTGTCCCGCGCTGAGGCCGGTGCTCTGGCTGGTTGTCAACGCGGTCTGCAGTGCGCCGGCGCAGACAGCGGCGGGCAGGGTAGTTATCGTGCCGTTGGGATTGTTGAAGCAGGGCACGTTAACAGCATTGCCCTCTGCGGCGAGCCCGGCGAAAATAGCGTTCTGAGCGGCTGTAGGACGGAAGATATCCGTATTTGTCAGGAGCGGAACGGCGTTCTCGGAATCCTGGCGCAGGCCTTCGAATGCGAAGAAGACGAAAGTTTTGTCCTTGTGGATTGGGGCGCCGACTGTGCCGCCGAACTGATAGCGCCCGAGAGAGTCTTTGATCGGCGAGCCCTGGGAATCGGCCGCGCCGGGATCGAAGATGGCGCCGGGCGCGAGCGCCTGCGTGAACGCGAAGGGATCTCGCGCGTCCAGGCCGCTGTTGCGGAAATAGCTGTACACTGTGCCGTGAACGTCGTTGCTGCCGGATTTGGTGACGATATTGACGGACGCGCCGCTGGCGCCCCCCAAATCCGCTCCGTAGTTGCTGCGGTTTACCTGGAACTCTTGGACTGCATCCTGGCTGACGGTGAGGCGCACGCCGCCGGCATCGTCACTGGTCTCGCCGCCGTCAACGGTGATGCTGTTGCTGCGGCCGTTGCTGCCGTAGAAAGAAAGGCCGCTTTGCGGTGTCTGCTTCACGCGAAAATCCTGATCGTCCGTCAGGTGGGTGGAATCGGCGACTCCAGGGAGGAGCAGGGTGAAATTCAGGTAGTCGCGGCGATCAATGGGAAGATCTTCGATATATTGTTGCGTGATGGTATTGGACTGGCTGCCACGTTCGGTTTCGACGACGGGCGGGGCGGCCGAGACTTCGACCACAGAGGAGGTGGTCGCTACCTGCAGATGGAAATCCAGGATGGCGGACTGTCCGACGGTGATCGCGACGCCCTTTTGGATTTGCGATTGGAATCCGGGGATCTGCGCGGTGAGGTTATAGGTTCCCGGAGGCAGATTGGCGAAGCGGTACTGGCCGTTCGTGTCAACGGTGGACGTGAGGCGAATACCCCTGGACACATCTTCTGCCGTGACCGTGCCCTTGGGGACGACAGCGCCGGTGGCATCGGTGACCGTTCCGCTGACAGTTCCTGAAGCGCCCACACCTTGGGCGTGCGCGACTGGACTCGCCAACAGCAGACAGGCTGCCAGCACCACGGCACATGCAAATGAGATCAGTTCTCTCATGGCTCCTCCTAATGTGTGGGACAAGTGCAAGATTTCAGCGGATGCGAATTGACGCAGGGGTGACACACGACTGCGATGGCGAAAAGGCGCTCCTGGCAGGTTTTCGCCAGAGGCAACGATGGGTGATCGCTTCCATGATTTCAAAGACACGTAACCCCCGTCCCACCCATTCGCCGAGAATTGTGAGTGTAGGTATCACATCATAGTTACTAACGTCAACAGGAAAGCTGATGCGGCATATCAGAATTCTTAATGGAAGCGTGGCAGCGCGGGGCCGGGCGGGTTTGCTGGGGTTTCGGATAGGATAAACCTGAATACCGGGAACTCCGGGGTGGAAATGTTTCGTCTGGCACAAACGCGCCGTTACTTTTTGCCACAACACCTCAGATGCCCCGCCGCGACAGCTAGTAGGCGCTCAATGGGCGTCTGTGGCCATGATTGAAAACTTCAGTCCCAGCGCGTGCATCACACGGATTACGGTGCCAAACGCCGGGTTGCCGTCCGTGCTGAGAGCTTTATAGAGGCTTTCGCGGGATCGTCCGGCTTTCTTGGCAATCCGCGACATGCCTCGTGCGCGCGCGATCGTACCGAGCGACTTGGCGATGAACTTCGGATCGTTTGTTCCCAGAGCTTCTGCCATGTAGGCGTGGATCGCTTCGTCGCTGTCCAGATATTCCGCAGAATCGTACGGGCGCGTGCGAGTTGCCCGAGCTTTTGTTTTCTTCTTGGCCATGTTCAGTCCTCGATGTCGGCCGCAAGAAGTCGTGCGGCTTTGATATCTTTGGTCTGGGTGCTTTTATCGCCGCCACACAACAGCACGATTAGAATCTTGCCGCGCTTTGCGAAATAAACGCGATAACCAGGGCCGTAATGTATGCGAAGCTCGCTAACACCTTGACCGACAGGCTGAACATCGCCGGAATTGCCAAGTGCCATACGATCACTCCGAGCGGCAATTTTGGCTCTGGCACGGTGGTCACGAGGCCGCGCCATCCAGTCCGAGAAAACTGGTGTTTAGCGAACTTCCATTATAGTCGAGTGTATCCTATAAGATACAAAACGTCGAATTCGTCCGAAAGCATTTAGCGCGGAGTTAGCACGATGCGGCCGGAAACTTTGCCGTGGCGCAATTCGGCCATGACTTCGTTGACTTGGGCCAGGGGGCGGGTGGTGACTTGCGAGTGGATTTTTCCGGCGGCGGCCATGGCCAGGACTGCGCGGAGATCTTGACGCGTGCCGACGGAGGATGCCTGGATGCGTACTTCTGATGCGGCCATCGAAATGGGCGGGAAGCAGATTGGCTCCGCGGGCAGGCCGACGACCAGAAGAATTCCGGTGGGCCGGACGGAGAGAAACGCGGTGTCGTAGGCGGCTTTTGCGGCGGAAGTGACGATTGCAGCATGCACGCCGCCGGCGCGACGCAATTCCTTGGCAACATTTGCAGTGGTCGCGTTCAAGGTTTCGGACGCGCCAAAAGTTCTTGCTTGCGCGAGTTTTTCGTCGGAGACATCGATTGCGGAGACGGCTGCTCCGAGTCCCACGCCGATTTGCACGGCTAGCTGACCCAGGCCGCCAACACCAAAGACCGCCAAACGCTGGCCTGGCTGGATTTTGGCGTGTTGTAGTGCGCGATAGACAGTGACGCCCGCGCAGAAAAGGGGCGCGGCATCGCTGGAGGAAAGCTGCTCGGGAATTTTCAGCACGTGGCTGGCGGGAGCCTTGACGAATTCCGCGAAGCCACCATCCACAGTTACGCCGGTGATTTGTTGTTTGACGCAGAGATTCTCGTTGCCTTCGCGGCAGAATTCACATTCACCACAACTCCAGTGCAGCCAGGGGATGCCGACGCGGTCGCCGATTTGCAAATTTTCGACCAAGGCGCCTGTTTCCACGACGCGGCCGGCAATTTCGTGCCCCAGGATCAGCGGCTTCTTGACGATGCGCAAGAGCTGCGGCCAGTCGGCATCTGCGAGGTGCAGATCGGAATGGCACACGCCGCAAGCTTCCACTTCGATCAACACTTCATGCGCGCCGGGCTGCGGCTGTACGATTTCTTCGATGCTCAGCGGCGATTTGAATTCGCGCAGGACGGCGGCTTTCATTTGGTGTGCCTCAACAAACCTCGGATTTGGGTTTTCGGCGCAGAGACACGCGGGAATGCGATCGCAGCACCGGCTGGAAGCGAGTTGCGATTACGGCCGGGCGCCCCGCAAGAAAAATTCTACCGC
>Ga0070764_10000025_pt1 | contig 47700 bp, 44 predicted proteins | sample HubBroMetageWRM4_FD_67287 | JGI IMG/M metagenome (GOLD analysis project Ga0070764, IMG submission 67287) | Warmed soil microbial communities from the Hubbard Brook experimental Forest, New Hampshire - Hubbard Brook CCASE Soil Metagenome WRM 4 | ecosystem: Environmental > Terrestrial > Soil >... | reverse complement strand
TCCATGGTGGTGGAGCACAAGCACAAGATCGGCTTCAAGGGCGCGATCTTGATCGAGCCCAAGCCTCATGAACCGACCAAGCACCAATATGATTTCGATGTAGATACGATTTACGGCTTCTTGCTGCATCACGGGCTGGAAAAAGAGGTCAAGGTCAATATCGAGTCGAACCACGCGACGCTCTCCGGACACAGCTTCGAGCACGAAATTGCGATGGCGATCGACTACGGCATCTTCGGATCAATCGATATGAACCGCGGCGATCCGCAGAACGGCTGGGACACCGATCAGTTTCCGAACGATCTGCGCGAAATCACGCTGGCCCTGTACTACGTGCTCAAGGGCGGCGGCTTTACCACGGGCGGCAACAACTTCGATGCCAAGGTGCGGCGGCAAAGCATCGATCCGGTCGACCTGTTCTATGGACACATCGGCGCCGTCGACATTCTCGCGCGCGGCCTGTTGGGCGCCGCCGCCATGCTCGAAGGCGGCGAAATGGCGGCGTTCGTGGAACAGCGCTACGCCGGCTGGCACACCATTGCCGCGCGCAACCTGCTGGAGGGGCACAGCACGCTGGCAGCGGTGTCGGATGCGGCGGTCGCCGACAATGTGACGCCGGTGCCGAAATCGGGTCGACAGGAATATCTCGAGAACTTGGTGAGCCGCTACACGGTGTAGCGGCACTGTGAATTTGACCGGGCCAGCCCGGATGGGCTACCGGGATGCGGCTTCAAGGTCCCGAAGCCGCAGGACCTTGAAGCCGCCCATCCCAGTAGACCTTTCACGCTCGACGGTCAAACTCACGGCGCCGTTGCTAGCTGACAAGGTGCTGCAGGTTCTGCGCAAAGTGCAGCCAGGGGCCCCATGAGGGGAGCTTCATCATGATGATCTGACTCGCGATGAACAACGCCAACACGTAGGCGTAGACGCGATGGATTTTGCCCCGAGTGAGCAAGTCGTAGGCAAAGCACGGCAAGAAAAACAAATCCCCGGCCACGGCCCCGAAAATGATGGCCGTGGGAAACTCAAGATTGGTGGTGAGCAGAATCAGGCGCAGTATCGGCGCGCCGAGCAACCCCAGCGTGGCGCACAGCATGAGGCGTTTGTGCCAATCCGGCCGTTTTCGAAAGTACACCGCAAAGACAAAGGGGACGCCAAACATGACGGCGCCAATTGAATTGAGCGACAGGGCGGTGGCGACTTCCTCGAGCGGCGACCCGCGGCGCATCTGTTCCACGGTCGCCCCCGCGACGAGCATCAGCATCGCCACCGCGACCCCTGCCGCCAACCAGCCCAACCGCTGGTGCAGGCGCCGCGACCCCCTTGCAATCAACAGGGCCTGGACTAAAAAAAGGATGATCCAGGTGCTGAATATCAGCCCGTGGATATGCAGCAGTATCGACAGTTCGTGATCGGGATGAAAGGCACTGCGCAGATAAAAACTCGGCGCAAATCCTGCGAAAACCGTGAGAATCACCAGCGCCGCCATCGCGACGAAGAAATAGCGCTGCATGCCGGTCTTCAAGGTTTCGGGCCCGATTACGGGCGAAGCGGAAATCATGGCCTCCTCCTTTCATAGATGCGGGGCCGTCCCCTATCCCCTATAACCAGGAGCCGAGCGATTTCCCGCCATGCGCAAGCGCCGCGAGGCTCAGCGTTCGTACGCGGGCGCGCGCCGCCGGCCCTCGAGCTCGCGTAAATCCCGGCCGCGGGTTTCACGGCCAAAGATCAAGATCAACAGCAGCGACAACGCCGCCGGCAAGGCCACCGCAGCGGCGGCAACGCCCAGCGCCGGCACGAGCGCCAATGCGCTCAGTCCCTGCGCAATCAGCCCGCCGATCTTGCTCCACCCCGCGGCCCATCCGGTGGCGCGGCCGCGGATGCCGACGGGATAGCTTTCGGCCGCATACGGCAACAAGGTCGAGATGACGGCGCTTGATCCAACGATGAGAAGAGACAGCGACACGATCGGGTTCGAGAGCAACGGAATGGTTCCCATGCCGCGCAACATCAGCGCCAAGAGGCCCAGCGTGGTGACGGCGATGGCCGCCAGCACGGTCCACTTGGTGCTCCATGCGCTGTAGAGATACGCCGCGACAATGACGGTCGGTGCGGCGATGAGAGTGGATCTGGCGATGATGGTGCTCGCCACGCCGACGCTGCGTCCTTCCGCGACCAGAGCGCTGGGCAACCACAGCAGTACGCCGAAATTCACGAAGCCCCAGGCGAGTGCTGCCAGCGTGAGGGCAATGCTGGCGCCGAGGAAACCTCGGATGGCGAACGCGGGAAGGTGAGAATGATCGACGGCCGCTTCGACGCGGCGTATTGCGCTCGTGATGCCAAATCGCGCCAAGGTGGCGCGCGCTTCGTCCATGCGGCCCATGTATTGCAGGAAGCGGGCCGACTCGGGGATCAAGGGACTCAGCGCGATGAGCAGAAGACCGGTCGGAAGGTTGAGAAACCACATGATTCGCCAACCGAAAAAGGGCTGCAGCAGCGCCGATAGTTGACTCGCAGCGAAATAACCGCCGATCGTGCCCAGGCCGCCAATGAGTACGAGGCACCAGCCGCGGTGTTTGGTCGGCATGATTTCAACCAGCAGCGCGTAGGCAACCGGCAACATGCCGCCCGCCGCCGCACCCATGAGAAAGCACATGCCGATGTTCCACCAGAATGAGGGCATCGCCCCGCAGATGGAGGTACCAACAAACATCACGGAGGAGAGCAGAATCGAGGCACGCCGGCCGAACAAGTCGGCGAGCGCTCCCCAGACGAACGATCCCACGGCGGTGCCGATGAGCGCAGAAAATGGCAACAACGCCACCATAGCCCGATCAACTCCGTATTCCGTGCGCATTCCCGGCGTCACGAATCCCAGGCTTGCGGGCTTCATGACATCGATGACCAATGCGACCGCCAGCACCGCCATCAATCTCCAATGGGCGGCGGTTAAGGCAGCGTCCTCGGGCGGCGAGAGAAATTCGTCTGCGGCAGGAGCGGCGGAATTCTTGGGCAGCAGACCGTAAGCAGTCGCTGCGATGCCGCCGATGATGAGCCCCATGCCGAGCAGCATGGCGGCGCCCATCGGCATGCCTGCGAGAATGAAGCCGGAGTGGCGCGCCATCCAAAACATCGGCAAATGCAATGCCACACCGATGCTCACGACTGCCGAGCCTAACCAAAATGCGAGCGAGCTGCGCCGGTCCGCGAACAAGAACACACCGGCACTCGGCGATAATCCGCTATGCGTCGGCATGCCTTCCTTTTTTCGCAGTCGTCATTTGCGGGGGATTGTACTGCTCCTCACCCCTACAGGGGCGCAGTGATCAGTCAATCGCCGATGTGCAGCACGGCGGTCTTCAGGTCGACTGAATTGGAGCCTGCCATCAGCTCAAACGCGCCCGGCTCGACAATGCGTTGCATGTCGATGTTCCACATGTGAAAGGTTTCCGGGGTGAGCGTGAAGGTCACGGTTTTGGTCTCCCCCGCCGCGAGGCTGACGCGCTCAAAAGCCTTCAATTCCTTGATGGGGCGGGTGACGGAGCCCACCAATTGATGCACATAGAGCTGCACCGTCTCGTCGCCTGCGCGGCTGCCGGTATTGCGTACCGGCACGCTCACCGTCACTGAACCGTCGAGCCCGATGTGATCGCTCGACAACTGCGGCGTGCCGATCTGAAAGGTCGTATAGCTCAAGCCCCAACCGAAGGGATAGAGCGGCGCGGTGGTATCGAACAGATACCCGCGGCGTGCCGAGGGCTTGATGTTGTAGAACATCGGCAGCTGGCCGACGCTGCGTGGAATGGTGAGCGGCAATTTTCCGCCCGGATTCACCGCGCCGAACAATACGTCCGCCAGGGCGTTGCCGCCCTGCTCGCCCAAATACCAGCCTTCGAGCAGCGCGTTCGCTTGCTCCGCGATGGTCACGGTGGAGGTGGGTCGACCGTTGATCAGCACCACCACCAGGGGCTTGCCGAGAGCGCGCAGGGCGTCGAACAGGGCCTGTTGTTCGCCCACGAGATCGAGGCTATCGCGGTCGCCCAAGTGAGTCGGCGCCCAGCCTTCGCGGCTGGTTTGTTCGGTATCGCCGATCGCGAGAACGATCTGATCGGCGCCGCGCGCCGCCGCCACCGCTTCATCGATCAGACGATGATTTTCCTTCGGATCCGCGAGTTGCACCTCGTCCGCCCACCAATCGTCGTTCGCCGTGATTTTCACGCCCTGCGCAAACACCAGCTTGGCACGCGCGCCCACCTTGGCACGGATGCCATCGAGCAGCGACACCGCGATCGGCGGCGCGCTCGAGTAACCGCCGAGCCGCGCCACCGCGGCGTTCGGCCCAATGACCGCAATCACCGGTGTCTTCCCGGCCGCCAGCGTGAGCGGCAAGATGCCATCGTTTTTCAGCAGCACGATCGAGCGTTGCGCGGCCTCGAGCGCGAGCGCGCGTGCATCCGAGGTATCGGTGACCGCTTGGGCATGGTCGGCGTCGGCGAAGGGATGCTCGAACAAGCCGGCGCGAAATTTGAGCGTGAGCAGGCGGCGCACCGCGGTGTCGATGCTCGACACCGGCACGCGGCCATCGCGCACCTGTTGCGTCAGCGTGGCATAGGCTCCCGGGCTCGGTAAGTCCAAATCGACACCCGCTTTGAGCGCCAGGCGCGCGGCCTCTTCCGGCGTGGCGGCAATATGGTGCAGTCTCTGCAAGTCCTCGATGGCGTAGTAGTCACTCACCACCGCACCCTTGAAGCCCCACTCGCCGCGCAAAACCTTTTGCAGCAGCCACGCATTTGCCGAGCTCGGCACGCCGTCAATCTCGTTGTAGGACGGCATGACGGCGCTGATGCCGGTGCGGGCGATGATCTTTTCGAACGGCGGGAAGAAGAACTCGCGCAAAGCGCGTTCTGAGTAAGGTGCCGGCCCGACATTGGTACCGCTTTCGGGTTGGCCATGGCCGGTGAGGTGTTTCAAGGTTGCGAACACCTTGCCGGGACCCAATTCCCATGCCTTGCCCTCGCCCTGCAATCCTTCGACCGCCGCCACGCCCAGTTCGCCGACAAGATAAGGATCCTCGCCAAAGGTTTCCTCGATCCGGCCCCAGCGCGGGTCGCGCGCCACATCCACCACAGGCGTGAGCGCCTGCGTCACACCGCGCGCGCGCATTTCGCGCGCCGTCACAACATTGACCGCGCGCACCAGGCCAGGATCCCAACTCGACGCCAGCGCGACGGCCTGCGGGAAACTCGTGGCGCCCACCGCGACGTAACCATGCAGGCCTTCCTCGTGGAACATGATGGGAATGCCGAGGCGCGTATGCTCGGTTGCATAGTGCTGCAGGGCGTTCACCAGCCGAATGGTGCCGCGCAGGTCGCGGCCCGGCACCAGCCGGGGCGAAGCCGGGCCGGTGGCGTCCGAGGGCCGCGCGAACTGGCCGATACCGTCCGGGAACTTCAGCGCCATTTTTTTCGGATCGAGTTCGAGTTTGGCATCGAACACGTCGCGCTTGGCATCCCAAATGCTCTGCATTTGCGCGACCTTCTCCTCCAAGGTCATGCGCGCCAGCAAATCCTCGACCCGCGCCTCGATGCTCGCGCCGGCATTCTTGTAGGGCGCATTGCCGGGCGGCGCGGTCAGTGCGGGGCTCGCGGCGCCGATGCCGGCCGCGATAACGACACCGACGGCGACGGCTACGAGCCGCGTGAGCGCTGCTTGCACGGAGGGTCCCCCAAGGTCAATGGCTGTTTTTTTGATAGCGCTACCATGAGCGATTCCATTCGGCTTTGTCAATCATTTGCTTTTCCAGCCCCGACCGGAGTCAAATACGCGTCTGCTCCATTGTAGCTGACGCATCAATGACGATTAGATCAGCCAGAAAACGCATCGCCGCCCGCCACGACCGGAAACCCAAGCATCGCAAACAGGGTGCGCCGACCATTGCGGACGTCGCCGCGTACGCGGGTTTTGCGCCGATGACGGTCTCACGCGTCATCAACGGCGAGAACAACGTGCGCCAGGAGACGCGCGAGGCGGTCCAAGCCGCCATCGTCAAGCTCAAGTATTCGCCGAATCTCGCGGCGCGCACCCTGGCCGGCGCCGAACAGGTTCGCATCGGCATGCTGTACAGCAATCCCAGTGCGGCATTCTTGAGCGAATTCCTGGTCGGCAGCCTGGAGCAGGCGCGCTTGAGCCATATTCAGCTGGTGGTGGAGAAGTGCGACGTCGACGCACACGAGGATGATGTGGTGCGCGAATTGCTCGCGACCGGGGTCGACGGCATCATTCTGCCCCCGCCTCTGTGCGACTCGAAGCGCATTCATGCCGTTCTGATGAAGGCTGATGCGCTCGCGGTCGCCGTCGCGAGCGCCAGTCCGCGGGCCGGGTTATTGGCGGTGCGGATCGACGATCATGCCGCCGCGGTCGCCATGACGCGCCACATTCTTTCGCTCGGCCACACACGCATCGGTTTCATCATTGGCAATCCCGACCAGACCGCGAGCGCGCAGCGGCTCGCCGGCTACAAGGCGGCACTGACGGAGGCCGAGATCCCCATCGACAATTCGCTGATCCGCCAAGGTCTGTTTACTTATCGCTCCGGCCTCAAGGCCGCCGACCAGTTGTTGAGTTTGGCCAAGCCGCCGACCGCCATTTTCGCGAGCAACGATGACATGGGCGCGGCCACGGTGGCGGTCGCGCACAGCCACCATCTGGATGTCCCCAAGGGCCTCACGGTCTGCGGTTTTGACGACACGGAATTCTCGCGCTCGATTTGGCCGGAGCTTACGACCATCCGTCAGCCGATCGCCGACATGGCGCGCTCCGCCATGCTGTTGCTGTTGAAGAAAATCAAGGCGCGGCGCGAAGGACGAGACGAAGACATCAAACACGCCCTGCTCGACTTTACGCTGGTGCATCGCGATTCGGATGGGCCTCCGGCACGGTGAGTTCGACCGGGCCGGCCGGATGGGCTACGGGGATGGAAGGCTGCAAGGTCCCGAAGACGCAGGACCCTGCAGCCTCCCATCCCAGTAGGCCTTTCAGGCACGACGGTCAAAATCACTGCGCCGCCGAACTAGCGCCGGATCGCGCGAAAGCGAATGCTCGCCTCGAAACTCTCACCGGGCGCAATCACCGGCATGGCCGATTCGAGGTCGTGCCGATTGAGGGCATTGTTGATGTGCGCCACCGGCTCGAAGCAGAACGCATCGAGGTCCGGTCGAATGTACACCACCGCGCTCGACAGCTCCCGGGATACGGTGATTCCTAGGGCCTGCTTCTTGTCCGGCCACGCGATGATGGCGACACCATTCCATCCCGTGAAGCAATGATCGATATCCGCGTCCTCAACGGCCGACCCTTTGGAAAAATCGAATGGGCCGGCGGGCTTCACCAATTCGCTCGGCAGGCCGTCATCGCCGGCCAGCCACACGCCTTGGGCGTGAAAAGTCAGGCGCGCGCCGGCGCGCGGAAAGTACGGATGATGACCGAAGGCGAGCGGCACAGCCTGCGGCTCCAAATTCACGGCATCGAATTCCAGAATCAGCAGGTCATCGGTGAGCGAGATGCGTTGGCGCGCGTCGAAAGCCCAAGGCCACGCCTCGTCGGGTCGATGCGACAGGCGAAGCACCACCGAATCGCGCTCGTGCGTTTGCAGCTGCCAGGGCCGCTCGAATCCCACGCCGTGAATGGCATGCGGTTCCGGCGGAAAATTTCGCGCCAGGGTCATGTGCTGCCCACGCCATTCAAAACTACCCTGCCCGATGCGATTCGAATACGGCACCAACGGGAAGCCGGCGGTGGCGAAAGGGTTGCGCGCCGCGATGCCGGACTCGCTCGCCGTCCGCAGCATCTCCTGCCCGCGCACCGACCAGCTGCCGATGCTGCCGCCCACCTGCGGCAACAGGTCGCAGCGAGCGGCGCCGTGGGTCAGGGTGAGCGTTTCGGTTGCGGGCGAATCCAATATCACAATATGGCCTTATGATGCGGGCATGCAGCCCAAGGGTTAAAGTCGGCCTATGATAGCGCTACCAGAATTCGCCGTCAGGTGCTTTGTGCGAACTTCGAGGGAACGGGCGTGGACTTTAGGGCGTGCGGCGTGGGTCTGTTGGTTGATCTGCGTCTCGAGCGCGCATGCCGAGGACGGCTACGATCTATGGCTGCGCTACCACCCCATCGAGGCGCCCTGGTCCGCGCGCTACCGAAATTTCGCTACCCAAGTGGTGGCCACGCCTGGGGCGAGCGTGGCCGCGCAGGAATTGATGCGCGGGATGGCCGGCCTGTTGGCCGTTACGCCGATCAGGGCGAGCCGCATCACGCGGGACGGCGCCATCGTATTGAGCACGCCGGGCTCCGCAGCCGATCTCGGGCCGCCGCCCGCGGACCTCAAGAGCCTGGGGCGCGAGGGCTATGTGATTCGCAGCATCACACTCGACGGCCATCGCGCCACGCTCATCGCCGCCAATTCGAATGTCGGCGCGCTCTATGGCGCCTTTGGCTTGCTGCGCCTGATGCAGACGCGTCAGCCTCTGCAGGCTCTGAACTTACGGGAGTCGCCGCGCATAACGCATCGGATCCTCAATCACTGGGACAATCTGGACGGTACGATCGAACGCGGTTATGCCGGTGCCTCGATTTGGAATTGGCAGACGCTGCCCGGATTTCTCGAGCCGCGCTATGCGGACTACGCGCGCGCCTGCGCGTCCATCGGCATCAACGGTGCGGTGCTCAACAATGTGAATGCGGATGCACTCAGCCTGACACCGCAGTATCTGGAAAAGACGGCGGCACTGGCCCGTGTTTTTCGCCCCTATGGCCTGAAGGTTTATTTGTCCGCACGATTCACGGCGCCCATCGAGATCGGCGGCCTGAAGAGCGCCGATCCGCTCGACGACGCGGTGCGCACGTGGTGGCGGCAAAAAGTGGATGAAATTTATCGATCAATCCCCGACTTCGGCGGGTTTCTCGTCAAGGCCAATTCGGAAGGACAGCCGGGTCCGCAGGACTACGGCCGCTCGCATGCCGAGGGCGCCAATATGCTGGCCGCGGTCCTTGCGCCCCACGGGGGAATCGTGATGTGGCGCGCGTTTGTCTATTCGGCGCATCAAGATGAGGATCGGGCCAAACAGGCCTACGATGAGTTCGTACCGCTCGACGGACAGTTCGATGCGAATGTGCTGCTGCAAGTGAAGAATGGCCCCATAGACTTTCAACCGCGCGAACCCGCGCATCCCCTGTTCGGCGCCATGCCGAGGACGCCGTTGCTGCTGGAAGTGCAAATCACCAAGGAGTACTTGGGCTTCGCGACTCACCTGGTTTACCTGGGCCCTCTCTACGAGGAAGCATTGCGGTTCGACACTCATCGGAACGGCTTGGGGCCGAGCATCGCGCAAGCCATCGGCGGCATGGCCGGCGTGTCGAATATCGGCGCGGCGCGCAACTGGACCGGTTCGCAATTCGATCAGGCCAACTGGTACGCCTTTGGGCGGCTGGCGTGGAATCCGGAGATCTCCTCTCGCGCAATCGCCGAGGAATGGGTCCGCATGACATTCTCGAACGAGAGGCGCTTCGTCGCGCCGACGGTCGCGATGATGATGGGCTCGCGCGAAGCCGCGGTGGATTACATGACGCCGCTGGGCTTGGCGCACTTGATGGCGGCGGGGCACCACTACGGACCCGGCCCCTGGCAAGGCGGCGGTGCGCGTGCCGACTGGACGCCGCCCTACTATCATCGCGCGGATGGTGCGGGAATCGGTGCGGATCGAAGCACGGGCGGGAGCAATGCGGTTTCGCAGTATGCGCAGCCGCTCGCCGCCGAGTTCAACGATCCGAAGCTCACACCGGAAAGGTATTTGCTGTGGTTTCATCACCTGAGTTGGGATTACCCGATGGCATCCGGCCGTACACTCTGGGATGAACTCGTGATGCATTACTCGCGCGGCGTCGAGTACGTTCGAGAGATGCGCCGCACCTGGGCAACTCTCGCGCCGTATGTCGATTCCGAACGTTTCGCAGAAACATCGGCCTTTCTCGCCATTCAGGAAGACGAGGCGCGCTGGTGGCGCGATGCCTGTATCGCCTACTTCCAGAGTGTGTCGATGCGGCCATTGCCTGACGGTGTTGCGCCGCCCGCGCACAGCCTCGCGGAGTACGAAGCGATTTCCACACCCTACGCGCCGGGTAATCCCGGCTGGACCGCCGCGCCATTTCGGCATTGACCCAACCTCAAGCAATACGAGTCATATGAGCATCAATCCGCGTCGAGTGTTGCGCAGGCATTTCCTCCAGGCAGCATCCTTGGTGATCATCGCACCGCTTGCGAGCTTCGCCGAGCCTGCGCCGCATCCGCTGCTGCATGAAATTTTCCAGGACCATGCGGTCTTGCAACGCGACCAACCGATCCCGGTGTGGGGCGACTCGGCCGCCGCAGATCGAGTCAACGTGTCAATTGACGCCAGGACGGTCGAGGTGCGCGCCGACGCGGCGGGTCATTGGCGTGCTCAGTTGCCGGCGATGCGCGCCGGCGGACCGTATGTACTCACTGTGCGCACGCGATCCGGCGCGGCCCAGTCCATCAGCGACATTCTGGTGGGCGATGTGTTCCTGTGCTCCGGGCAATCGAACATGGAACTGCCGGTCGCGAATACCTTGAACCATGCGGCTGAAATTGCGCGTTCGACGAATGATCGGATCCGTGTGTTGACCGTGGCGCACGCCACATCGCCGGAGCCGCTGGCACACTTTCAGGAGGGCGTGGCCTGGGCTGCGGCCGGCCCCGAATCAATCGGCAATTTTTCGGCCGTGTGCTATTACTTTGCGCGCGAGCTGCAAAAATCCGTGGCGGTGCCGATTGGTCTGATTCATTCCTCGTGGGGCGGCTCGCGGATCGAGCCGTGGATCAGCGAGGCCGGACTGCGTCGGGTGGGCGGATTCGAGGCCGCGCTCGAGCTTCTGCAAGTGTACGCGCGCGATCCCAAGGCTGGGAATGATCGGCTGGGCGAGATTTGGGAGCATTGGTGGCACGAGCATGCGAGCTCGACGCCTTGGACGGAATCGGGCGCCGACTGGCGCGAAGTGCCCTTGCCGATGCGCGATTGGAAAACTTGGGGCATTGCGGAGCTTGCCCATCACGACGGCATGGTCTGGTTTCGCCGCGATGTGACGCTCACGGCGGCCCAGGCCGCAGGCGCCGCGACTCTCATGCTGGGCGGCATCGACAAGGTCGATGAGACTTGGGTGAACGGCAAACCCATCGGCAACTCGTTTGGCTATGGCACCGAACGGCCGTATGAGTTGGCGCGCGGCGCGCTGCACGCCGGCAACAACGCCATCGTGGTCAATGTTTCGAGCAGTTGCTGTGCGGCCGGGATGTATGGGCCGCCCGATCACATGGGACTGCGCTTCAGTGACGGCGAAACGATGCCGTTGGGCGGTCAGTGGCGCTATCAATTCGTCCCGGAAAGCACCGGCTTTCCGCCGCGCGCACCCTGGCAGTCCGTCGGCGGCCTGACCAGCATCTACAATGCCATGGTCGCACCGTTGGGCGCCTACGGCTTGCGCGGCGTACTCTGGTATCAAGGCGAATCCAATACCGAGGACGCCGCGCAGTATCAAGCACTCTTGTCGGCACTGATGGGCGATTGGCGCCGGCAGTTCGGCGGCAACCTGCCGTACCTCATTGTCGAGCTGCCCAATTTTGGCGCGACCCCGGCGGCGCCCAGCGCATCTGACTGGGCGAATCTACGCGAAGCACAGCGCCGCGCAGTGCTGAATGACGCGCATGCCGCGCTCGCCGTGACCATCGATGTGGGCGATGCGCGGCAACTGCATCCGCCCGACAAACAGTCCGTGGGAGCGCGCTTGGCGCGCGCCGCGCGGCATTTAATTTATGGAGAGTCCGTCGCGGCATCGGGTCCCGTGCCGCGTACCGCCATGCGTGACGGCGCGCGCGTCGTGGTGAGCTTCGACGGCGTTGACGGCGCGCTCGTGGCGTACAGCGCCAATCGCCCGACGGCGTTTGAATTGTGCGCGGCCGAACAGAGCAGCTGCCATTTCGTCGATGCGGCACTTCAAACCGATCGGGTAACGGTGGATGCGGCTGGAATCCAGAATCCCACGCGCGTGCGATTCTGCTGGGGTGATGCGCCGATCTGCAATCTCTACGATCGGTCAGGCCTGCCGGCCGGTCCGTTTGAGATTGCCATTCAGCAATGAGCCGCTCGAGCGCGTGGCGCCCGATGCTCGGGGGTGCTCGGTGCCTGGTGAAGAGAGAAGAAGGAAATGTTGCCGGCAACCTTCGAGGGGGATCGATGGACGTTAGCCGGCAACACTTCCTAAAGCGCGATGTTAGCGCTACCATTGGGAAAAATACAAGTATTTGTGCGAGACTGAGCCTGGGAGACTCATGAATACGTCCGTCAACGCGACCGAGAACCTGCTGTTCGTCACGCTGCTACAGCTCATCGTGATGGTCGGCGCCGCGCGCTATATGCATACCGTATTTCGCCGCTTCGGCCAGCCGGGCGTCATCGGCGAAATCTTTGCGGGCCTCATCTTGGGGCCGTCGTTGTTGGGACATTTTTTCCCGCAGATCTCACTGTCGCTGTTCGGCGAGCATGCATCGCAACCGATCACCATCATCAGCCAAATCGGCTTGATCCTGCTCATGTTCCAGATCGGCATGGACTTCGAGTTTGGACACCTGGGCTCGCGGCGCAATCGCAACGCCACCATCGCGGTCACACTGTTCTCGATCAGCGTGCCGTTGGCTGTGGGCATCTTGGTGGGACGGCTATCGTCGGGCACGCTCGCTCCGGCGATCGACCCGATACGTTACAGCTTGTTTATGGGATTGGGCATGGCAATTACCGCGGTGCCCATTCTGGGGCGCATCCTGCGCCAGTACGGGCTGACCAAGACCGAAGTCGGCGTGGTGGCGATATCGGCCGCGGCCGTCAACGACGTCATCGGTTGGTTGTTGCTGTCGATGGTGTCGGCCTATGCCGCATCGAAATTCTCTTCCGGGCACGTGGCGCTGCAGTTCGGCGGCTTGCTGGCGCTGGTATTAGTGTTGTGGTTCGTGTTGCGGCCGCTGGTCAATCGTTTGATCGCGCGTTTCCCGGCGCGCGCCGGCGAGTTGAATCCGAACCTCATGGCGGTCGTCGTTTGCCTAATCTTTGCCCTAGGCATCTGTACTTACCGTCTGGGTATTTTCGCGATCTTCGGCGGCTTCGCCTGCGGCGTGCTGTTTCACCGCCATCGCGAGTTCGTTGAAGCCTGGCGTGCGCAAGTCGGCCGCTTCGTCCTGGTGTTTTTTCTGCCGGTATTTTTCACCTACACGGGGCTGCGCACCAATGTGCTCGGGCTGTCGAGCGCCTCGGATTGGCAGTGGTTGGCCATTATTTTGAGCGCCGCCATCTCGAGCAAGATCGTGCCGGTCTACTTCGTGAGCCGCGCGTGCGGCTTCAACCGTAACGAATCCGCGATGATGGGCACGCTCATGAATACCCGCGCATTAATGGAATTGATCGTGCTCAACATCGGCTTCGACCTTGGTCTCATTCCGCAAAAGGTCTTCACCATGCTGGTGATCATGGCGGTCGTCACGACACTGATGGCCGGACCAATCCTGAAGCGGCTGCTGGCGCGCAGCGGGCACGCGATTCCCATTGGGCTCGAGGCTTAAGGTTGAATCGCTTCACGCGCCGCGAGTTTGCCAAGGCGATCGGCGCTGCCGGCGCGGCGGCCGGCGCACCAGTGCCTCTGGCATTCGGCCAGTCGCCCGTGGCGAAGCCCTTGGGCTTTCCGCCGAATTTTCTCTGGGGCTGCGCCACCAGCAGCTATCAAATCGAGGGCGCGGTGGCCGCAGAGGGCCGCGGGCCGTCCAATTGGGACGTTTTCGCACACACGCCCGGCAAGACTCACCGGGGCGAAACCGGCGACATCGCCGCGGATTCGTACCATCTCTATAAAGAGGACGTAAAGCTGCTCAAGGAATTGGGCGCGAAGACCTATCGGTTTTCTCTCTCCTGGTCGCGCATTTTTCCCGTTGGCCGCGGCACGCCGAACGAGGCCGGGCTCGCCTACTATCAGCGGCTCATCGATGAGTTGCTCAAGAATGGAATCGAGCCGTACGTCACCTTGTTTCACTGGGATCTGCCCCAGGCACTGGCCGGCGGATGGCAGTCACGCGACACCTCGAAGGCCTTTGCCGACTATGCCGGATATGTCGCGCGCAAGCTTTCGGATCGCGTGCGTCATTTCATGACGACCAACGAGTTCGTGTGCTTCACCGATTTAAGCTACCAAATCGGTCAGTTCGCACCCGGCCTGAAATTGCCCGCCGCCGAGGTCAATCAAATCCGTCATCACGGACTGCTCGCGCACGGACTGGGCGTACAGGCCATTCGCGCCAACTCCTCGAGCGGTACGCAGGTGGGCTTGGCCGAAAACCCAAAAGTTTATGTGCCGGTCATCGAGACCGCGGAGCACATCGAGGCGGCAAAGCGCGCCTTCCGCGAAGAGAACGCCGCTTTTCTCACCGCTGTGATGGAGGGAAGGTACACCGACGGCTACCTGCAGCGCGAGGGGGCGAACCAGCCCAAGGTAGAGGGCGATGACTTGAAGATCATCGGCAGCCCGTTGGATTTCGTCGGGCTGAATGTCTACCAACCGGAGTATGCCCGCGCCGACGCCCGCGCGTCGGGCTACGCCGTCGCGCGCCGGCCGACCTCTTTTCCGCACATGGCCTCGCCATGGCTGTTCATCGGCCCCGAAGTGATCTATTGGGCGATCCGCCACACCAGCGACTTGTGGAAACCGCACGCGCTGTACATCACGGAGAACGGCTGCTCCTGCGAGGATTTTCGCGAGCCCGATGGCCGCATCGAGGACACGGACCGGGTCATGTTTCTGCGCAGCTATCTGACCCACCTACAGCGTGCGGCCGCGGAAGGCTATGCGATCAAGGGCTATTTTTTGTGGAGCCTCATCGACAATTTCGAATGGGCCGACGGCTACAGCAAACGATTCGGCATTCACTACGTTGACTTCAAGACGCGCACGCGCACGCGCAAGCTGAGCGCCGATTGGTATCGCGAAGTGATTTTGCGAAACGCCGTGGCTTGACATGACGAGCACGACCAACTCACCGGCGTTCGGCCCTAAGGCACCGGGACCCGTTCGCGGCCCGCGGCATTCGTTTATTGTTTTTGAGTCTCGGGCAGCGTGGCGGCCGTCACCGCAGTCTCAGCGGCGCGGTCAGCGCGCGCTGACTCAAACTGATTCTTGCATGCCTTGTACGCGTCGCGGTATGGTTCTGCCGCGTTGGCGCGGGCGCGCTTCATCATGCAATGTGCCATCTGTCGCGGCGTGAAAGCCGGAGAATTCGCATCGCCTGCAAAAGCCGGCGCGGCGGTGGCCAGACCGATTGCGACCACGATTGAGGAATGTCGTCCACTCATGGAGCACCTCCCACGGAGCGCCTCAAACAACGCTAGGCCGCACCCCATCGCGGGTGCAAGCTCCTAGGGGCGTCGATCAGCGTCCTTGCGCTGCGCATCTTGCCGGGCTTTTTCGTCCTTATAATTTTCCTTGACCGTCTCCTTCGCATCGCCAAATTTCGCCTGCGCTTTTCCGGCGACCTGATTCGCCATGCCCTTGGCTTGCTCCGACAGGCTGCCGACGGCTTTGCCGGTCACTTCCTGCACTTTACCCGCGACTTCTTTGGCGCGGCCTTCCACCTGATCTTTGTTGATGCCCATGGTCCAGCCCTCTTGTGTCTACGTCGTCACACTATGCGCGCGGGGCGATGGCTGCCGCGTAGGAGAGGCGGCCGATTGGCTGTGGGAATGGGGTCCTACGTGGTACGCTCTTTATTTCGCCAGGCCAAGGTATTCCATTGAAAGCGTTACTTATTATCTTGCTGCTTTGCGTCTCGGGCTGCAGCTGGTTTCATCGCAAGCCCCACGCACCCGATCCGACCGAGCTCGTTGTCGTGGGTGCGCCTGTGGGCTCGATCGTCTTCGTGGACGGCGTGCAAGCGGGCCAAGCGAAGGAAGTCGCCAAGCAGCCCCAAGAAATAACCGTCGTGGCGGGCACTCATGTCGTCGAAGTCAGAATGGGTGACACGGTCGCTTATCGAGAGAACACCTACGTGACGGCGGGCGAAAAACACGTGATCTCGGTATTGTCAGGCCGGTACTAGCGTGATGTTGCTTATAAGATAACAACCCGAGAGCTTCCTCCGGCATGTCATGGAAGCATTTGCGCGACACAAAACAGAAATACTCTCTCCTGACCCTGCTGCAAGGCGCCGCCTCGCGGCATCGTGAGTGGGCGCCCGCGTGGCGTGATGCGCAGCCGAAGCCGGCCTACGATGTCATCATCGTCGGCGGCGGTGGCCACGGATTGGCCACGGCTTACTACCTGGCGAAAAATCATGGCCTGACCAATGTGGCGGTGCTCGAGAGGGGCTGGATCGGCGGGGGTAATACCGGCCGAAACACGACGATTGTTCGTTCGAACTACCTGTATCCCGAGAGTGCCCGCCTCTACGATTTCTCATTGAAACTGTATGAGAACCTGTCGCAGGCGCTGAACTTCAACATCATGCTGAGCCAGCGTGGCTTGATCGTGCTGGCACACAGCCGCCACGACTTGGAATCCATGTCGCGATGGGCCAACGCGATGCGCATGAACGGTGTGGATGCGGATCTTTTGACGCGCGAGCAAGTCAAGCACCTGGCGCCGGCCCTCGATACATCAAGCCATGCGCGTTATCCGATTCTCGGCGCCCTCACCCAAGCGCGTGCGGGAACCGCGCGGCACGACGCGGTTGCATGGGGCTATGCCCGCGGCGCATCGGCTCTGGGAGTCGACATCGTACAGAACTGTGAGGTACGCGGTTTCATCGAGGAAGCGGGCGCGACCGTGGGCGTCGACACCAGCCTGGGTCAAGTTCGCGCCGGCAAAGTGGGCATCGCCGCCGCCGGACATAGTTCTGTGCTGGCCAAATTGGCGGGTTTCAAGTTGCCGGTCACGAGCTACGCGTTGCAAGCCATGGTCAGCGAACCGGTCAAACCGATGTTGAACACCGTCGTCATGTCGGCGGCCATCGGCTCCTACGCCAGCCAGTCGGACAAAGGAGAAATGGTCATCGGAGGGCCGCTCGATCTTTTTCCGTCGTACGCGCAACGCGGCAGCTTTTCTGTCATGCAAGACGCCATCGCGGGCACGCTGGCCTTGTTTCCTTCATTCAGCCGCCTGCCGCTGCTGCGCCAATGGGCGGGCATCGTCGATGTGGTGCGGGATTCAAGTCCGATTATCGGCCGCACACCGCTCAAAAATCTCTACATCAATTGCGGCTGGGGCACGGGGGGCTTCAAGGCCATTCCCGTGGGCGGGTGGACGTTCGCCCATGTGCTCGCGACGGGCAGGGACCATGAATTGGCCGAACCGTTCCAGTTGGATCGATTCAACACCGGCCGCCTCATCGACGAAGCGGCCGGCTCGGGAATCGCGCACTGATGATGCAGCTCAATTGCCCATGGTGCGGCGTGCGCGATGAACCGGAATTCGTTTGCGGTGGAACCACGCAAATCGCGCGTCCCGCGGCCGCTTGCGCCGATCAGGAGTGGGGCGACTATTTGTTCTTCCGTGAAAACCCCAAAGGCCTGCATCGCGAGCGCTGGCGTCACACTTACGGTTGTGGCCAATGGTTCAATGTGGTTCGCAATACGATGACGCACGAGATTCTCGCGGTCTACGGCATGCAAGAACCTCCGCCATGAGCGCACGCCGATTGACCGCGCCGAACGGCACGCGGCTCGATCGCGGCCGCGACATCCGGTTTACGTTTAACAATCGAGCCTACTCGGGCTTTCAAGGCGACACCTTGGCCTCCGCATTGCTTGCGAATGGCGTGCAGCTCATCGGACGCAGCGTCAAACTGCATCGGCCGCGCGGCATCTACAGCTGCGGCATTGAAGAACCCACGGGTTTGGTGGATGTGGGGTCGGGTGCGAGACGCACGCCTAATGTGCGCGCCACCCTGCTGGAAATTCATGAAGGTCTGGTCGCGACCAGCGTGAACTGCTGGCCCAGCGTGGGATTTGATGTTGCGGCGATCAACAATTGGTTTGCCGCACTTTTGCCCGCGGGATTTTATTACAAAACATTCAAATGGCCGAATTGGCATGTCTACGAGCCCAGCATTCGGCGGCTGGCGGGTTTTGGCCGTGCATCGCGGGAATCGGATCCGGATCGCTACGATGAAATGGCGGTCAACGCCGATGTGCTCGTCATCGGCGCCGGCGTCACGGGACTTGCGGCCGCTGTCAGCGCAGCGCGTGGCGGCGCCGACGTGCTGCTGCTCGGCGGCTCGCCGCATTTAGGCGGCCGGGTGGGCTATCAGAAAAACGACGCACGCACGGCGGCGCTGATCCAGCAGGCGCAACAGCTGGGCATTCGAATCTTGACGCGCACGCTCGCATTCGGCGTCTACGATCACAACTTGGTGTGTGCGCGGCAGGTCTTGATCGACGGTGTCAATTCGCCCAATGCGCCCGGCGTGTTGCGCGAGCGCTTATGGAAAATCCGAGCCCGCGCGGTCATTGCCGCCGCCGGCGCATTCGAGCGACCCATGGTATTTCCGGACAACGATCGCCCCGGTGTCATGCTCGCCGGCGCGGTCGAAAAATATGCTCAGGCTTATGGCGTCGCGTGCGGCAGCCGCGTGGTGATTGCGGCCAACAGCGATCAAGCCTACCAAGTCGCCGCGACGTTGGCGGCGCTGGGCGTCGAGGTGCCGGCGATCGCCGACTGTCGGCCGGACGACTGGATTGCCGCGGAGGCGCCAAAGGGCACCCGACGTTTCAGCGATGCGGTGATTTCGCGGGTCTCCGGCTATCGCGCGGTGCGCGGCTGCAGCATTGTGTCCTCCCAATCTGCAACCCAGGCCGCGCACTTCGACTGCGACCTGATCTTGAGCGCGGGCGGCTTCGCGCCCGCCGTTCACCTTCACTCGCAAGCCGGCGGTAAATTGCGCTGGCTGGCAGAGTCCGCGATGTTCGTGCCGGACGGAGCGGCCGGAGAGCTTTACAGTGTGGGTGCCTGCGCGGGCGTCTTTGAACTCGACACTGCACTGGATCATGCCGCCGCCGTCGGTACGGCCCTGGGCCGCAGGTCCGCATTGCCCGCCGCTCCGATCGGCGGCACCGGCCGGTCGCTCGCGAATACTTATGTATCGCGCTTGGGGAAGCCGCAGTTCATTGACCTGCAAAACGATGTGACCGCGGGCGACGTGTCACTGGCGGCGCAAGAGAACTATCGGTCGGTCGAACACCTTAAGCGCTACACCACCACCGGCATGGGAACCGACCAGGGCAAGACCAGCAATATCAATGCGCTGGTACTGATGGGCGAGCAGACACAACGCGCGCCGCCGGACGTGGGCACCACCAAATTTAGGCCGCCGTTTGCGCCCGTCACGATGGGTGTGCTGGCGGGACGACGCGTCGGCTCCCAGTACCGCCCCTTGAAGCGCTTGCCGGCGCAGGCTTGGCATGCACAACGGGGCGCCGTGTTCGAGGAGTATGGGGGCTGGTGGCGGCCGGCGGCTTATCCTCGGGTAGGCGAAGGGATCGAAGCGGCGGCGCTGCGCGAGGCGGCCGCCACGCGCAACAACGCGGGGATATTCGATGGATCGCCGCTGGGTAAGCTGGAACTGTTCGGACCGGATGCCGCTCAATTTCTTGACTTGATGTACGTCGGTACCCTGTCGACGCTCGCGATCGGTCAGGCTCGCTACGGATTGTTGCTCAATGAGAACGGCGTGCTGGTCGATGATGGCATCGTGGCACGCTTAGGAGAGCAGCACTTTTGGGTCAACACCACGAGCGCCGGCGCCGAGCGCACGGCCGATATGTTCGAAGAATGGCTGCAATGCGAGTTCCTGCATCTTAAGGTGCTGGTCACGTCGGTCACCGCGCGCTGGGCGAATGTCACGGTGGCCGGGCCGCGGGCCTGGGACTTGCTCGCGGCCGCCGGAGTCGACGGTGCGCTTGCGCCTTCCATCACCAAGCACCTGAGCATCGCCGCGACCCAACTGGACGGCGTACCGCTGCGTGTGCTGCGCGCCAGTTTCAGCGGCGAGCTGGGTTATGAACTCAATGTACCCGCGGACCACGCGCAGGCTTTGCTCACCCGCCTCTGGGCGCTTGCGCCGGCATTCAACGCCGCGCCCTATGGCGTCGAAGCTTTGCAAACCATGCGGGTGGAGAAGGGGTATATCCATGTCGGCACCGACACTGACGGAACAACCCAACCGAGCGACATCGGGTTTGGCCGCGGCATTGAAAACAAAGGTGCCAATTTCGTCGGCCGCCGCTCCTTGAGTCGCCCGGTTGCGCGCGATGCGGGGCGGTTGCAACTCGTGGGACTGATCCCGACCGATCAGCGCACGCGGCTGCCTGTCGGCGCCCATCTCGCCAGAACGCCGCCGCCGACTCGCACCGAGGGACACGTCACCTCCAGCGTCATGAGTCCGGAGCTCGGGCGACCGATTGCGCTCGCGATGCTGGTTGACGGCGCCGCGCGCCGCGGCGAGCACATTGGTGTGCATCACTTAGGCTCGACGATCGAGGCCGAGGTGGTCAGCCTGCCCTTCGTCGATCCGACAGGCAGCAGACTGCATGGCTGACAATCACGACTTGGCACCGATTGAAGCCGCAGGATTGCGCGTGGTGTTTGAACCGCGAGTGCAAGTCGCGAGCTTGCGCTACTTCGATCGACAGGGCGCCTTTGCGCGCCTGGTTCACGACGTTACCGGCGTGACTTTGCCTGACTGCTTACGGGCGCTCAGCAGGCCGGCGGACCGGACACCGGAGGCGATTGTCCTCGCTTGGCGGAGTCCCACCGAGACATTGATGATCGGCGCGGCACCAACCCTGATCGGGACACTGCAGCGCGCGGCGACAACACTGACGGATGGCTGCATCGTCGATCAGAGTGGCGGCGCCTTGGTGTTTCGCGCCCGTGGCGAAGCGGTGGCGGAATTATTTACGCGGCTGGGCGGACAAGGGGCAGGCCCGGCGATCGGTGAATCGCGACGAACCCGGTTGGCCGACGTGGCGGTTCTCGCGGCGAAGGTTCAACCCGAAGAAACCTTACTGATTGTCGAACGCTGTTATGCGCCGCACCTCATCGGCGCGATCCGGATCAGTGCGGCCGACCTGAGCATTCCTTCATTCGGTCGATGAAACGCCATCAGCGCTCGGTGGGTTCCCAACCGAGCGCCGACTTGCGGCGAGGGATCAGTCGACCGACACGTTGTTGGCGGTCGCAATGGCGCGGATTTTCTTCAAGTGTTGCTGCAGCGTAGGCAATGTTGCGGCCGCGAATGCCTTGGCGTCGGGATCCTGGCCGTTCTTGGCCTCCTGCTGGAACTCTTTGATGTCCTCCTCGTGGTCTTTGACCATCCCCTTGATATACGAGGAATCGAAAGTTTCCCCTGAAAGCACCTTTAGTTTCTCCTTGCTCGCCATCTCCCCTACGCTGGGACTGGTCGGCAGGCTGATATTTTTGGTAGCCGCAATGGACTTCAGTTTGTCGTTCGCCGCCGAGTGGTCCTTGACCATCATGGCGCCGAAGTCTTTTACCGCCGCGTTGTTCGACTTCTCTTGTGCAAGCTGCCCCATTTGGACTTCGGCCAATCCTCCTTCGGCAGCCTTTTTGTAGAAGGAGGCGTCTGGCGCGTCGGCGGCTGCGGCCATGACGGGTAGCGCGAATAGTCCGATGATAAGAGCATTTAGTTTCATGGAGGTTCTCCTGTAGAAATAATGGAATCCGGCGCGCAGGCGCGGATCAACCCTGACTCTGGGTATCCTTGATACCACGGTGCAGCATCGGGCTAAGTCAGCCGAGGGACTACTTGGCGGTGGGCGCATGGGGCATTCGCAGCTGGGTCGAGATGCCATGCCACACGTGCATCGCACCTACACGCTGTCATTCGCTACAGAAGCTTTTCCGCCCTAACGGGCAGCTCACGGATTCGCACCCGGTCGCGTTGTACATGGCGTTGGCAACCGCTGCCTTCTCGCCGATTCCCTTGATGCCGAGATCGTTCACGCGCTCGTCTTGCTCGGGCACCATGATGACATCGATCACGGGTACATCGGCGTTGACCGGCATCAGGTAGTCGGCAAGATTTTCGTTGATGTAACGCGCCGAGCGCTAATCGAGCTCCGTCGCCTCGAAAAGCGCGCTCGACAGGCCCCAGATGGCGCCGCCCATGAACTGACTGTGCGCGGTAGCGCTATTGACGATCGTGCCCGCAGCAGATGCCGACACCACCCGGGGAACGCGAATTTCCCGGGTGCGCCGGTGCACACGCACCTCGACGAAATGTGCGCCCAAGGCATACGCGGTGCAGTCCTTGCGGCTGCTGCCGGAGAGCATGGCGGTTTTGCCCTGCGACATGTCGGCCAGGGCGTTCGGTGGGAGTCCCGATGGCACGTTCTCCGTATAGACTTCCACTTGGTTACCCACTCTGCGTACCGCGTCAGGTTTAGACGCGTAATGGGCGGCACGGGATTACCCAGGCTAGGGCTGGCCGGCGCCGCCGGATGAACCGTAGATTTGCCCAGTCGCGAAGCTCGCCTGATCGTCCGCGAGCAGCACATAGATGCCGGCGAGTTCACCTGGCATGCCGGCACGACCCATCGGAGTCTGTCCGCCGAAATGTTTGAGCTTCTCCCGCGAGGCGCCGCCGGAAATTTGCAGCGGGGTCCAAACGGGGCCCGGGGCCACCCCGTTGACGCGGATGCCGCGCTTCGCCAGTTGTTTGCTCAAGGATTTGACGAAATTCATGGTCGCTGCTTTGGTTTGCGCATAGTCGTACAGATCGGGAGTCGGATCGTAAGCCTGCTCGGAGGTGGTGGCGATGATGCACGAGCCCGGCGGCATATGAGGGAGCGCCGCCTTGATGATCCAGAACGGGGCGTAAATGTTGGTTTTCATGGTGGCGTCGAATTCCTCGGAGCTGATCTCCAGAATCGATTCGTGCGCCTGCTGCCGGCCGGCATTACTCACCAGTATGTCGAGCCCGCCGAGCTCGCGCGCCGCGCGCGCGACCATGCCCTGGCAGATTTTCTCCTCGCGAATGTCGCCCGGTACCGCGACAGCCACGCGCCCCGCCTGCCGAATGAGAGCGAGTACCTCCTGAGCATCGGGCTCCTCGTCGGGATAATAGTTGATCGCGACATCCGCGCCCTCGCGCGCGAAGGCGATGGCCGCGGCGCGGCCCATGCCGGAGTCGCCACCCGTGATCAAGGCCTTGCGATTCAACAGGCGAGCGGATCCTTTGTAGGTGCTCTCACCATGATCGGGTCTGGGCTGCATCTTGCACGCCAAGCCCGGCCAAGCCTGGCGCTGATCCGGAAATGGCGGCTTGGGAAACTTGGTGGCCGGGTCGATGAGCCGAGCAGCGGTGAGCGCGTGCCCTTGCGACGATGCAGGCTTCGCATCGTGATCGAACTGCGTGCTTGCGTTCATGAAGACCTCCTGACTCAGGATTGTGCGCGTGTGGTGAGTGCGGCGAGTGGCGCCCCAACATCGCCGCGCTGCTCGTCGGCAAAAAGCATGCGCCTCGGGTTGCACCAATCGTAGGGTTTTGGCGCCGATTTATTCGGTGGGGTTTATCCGACAAACGGTCCCTCGGCCTCAGCGTCGGATTTTTAGCTTCTCCATCAGGGTACGCGCATCGAAAGGCGCGCGGAGCTTCTGATCGGTGTTGTCGAGATAGCAGTAAACGTCGCGCGCCTGCTTTCCCGGCCGCGCCGTCGGCAAGATACGCTCGCCTTCCTTGGGCAGGCCGCCGCGGGCATACGCGAGGATTGCCCGTGACCAACGTTCGAGCGCCGCGTCACTGTAACCGCTGCGGTACAGAATCTTCTCTCCATGCAGCCGCATGTAGACGAAATCGGCGGTGACATCCCGCCACAAGGGCCAGCGACCCGCGCCTTCGGCGACCACCAGAGCGATGCCATGCCGACTGAGTAGCCGCACAAATTGCTCGCACCCGAAGCTGTCGTGCCGCACTTCCACCGCATGACGAATCGGTCGGTTTCGGTCAATCTCGAGTACCGTCCGCCCGCGCATGAAGGCACCATGTTTTCTCGCCAGTTTGGCGGCCGCCGCAAGATCGCAGGGCAAGTGCGCGAAGAACGCGTCGAAGCGCTCGAAGTCGAAGGGAAAGCTGGCAGGGAACTGCCACAGGATGGGCCCGAGCTTCTCGCGCAACCCGAAAATGCCCGATGCGAAGAAGTTCGCGAGCGGCTGATCGATGCCGCGGATCTTCAGCATGTGCGTGAGGTAACGGGGCCCTTTGATCGCAAACTGAAAGTCCCGCGGCACCGACTCATACCAAGTGCGCCAACTGTTCGGCCGTTGCAAGGAATAGAACGAACCGTTGATTTCAATGGTGCGGAAAGCACTGGCGGCGTAGGAAAGTTCAGCGTGCTGCGGCAAACCTGCCGGATAAAACACCCCGCGCCAAGGTGCATAACGCCACCCCGATATACCCACACGAACGGTGCCCGCCATCACTCGTCGGGCCCGGCGAGTAGTCGTGCGAGCTTCAAATCCTCGAGGATCTGGCGCTTGAATTCCAAAGCACCCGGTTCGTCGGCCCGCAGAACGGCGGACGGATGGTAACTTGCCACGACGGCCGCGCCGCTTGCATGCTTGAATGGTTTTCCGCGCAGAGCCGCAATGGACGACGCAGCGCCGCTCAGGGCCCGAAGCGCGGTGGCGCCCAACGCTACGATCACTCGGGGCTGGTGCTTCGCAATCTCGGCGACGAGCCAGATGTTGCAGGCCTTGATGTGCCTTAGTTCCGGGCGCTTGTGCAACCTCCGCTTGCCGCGTGGCTCCCAACGGAAATGTTTGACGGCGTTGGTGACGAACACCGTGGCGCGAGAAATGGCCGCGCCTTTGAGCAACTGGTCCAGTAGGCGTCCGGCAGGACCCACGAACGGGCGACCTTCTCGGTCCTCGGAGTCACCGGGCTGCTCGCCCACCAGCATGATCGATGCATTCGTGGCGCCCTCCCCCGCAACGGCCCGGGTCGCGTGTTCCCAGAGTTCGCAGCGTCGGCAGTTCTCCGGGGACTCGCCTTCCCGGGGCGGCGGAGGGATTTCGCTGCGGCCGGCCATGAGTTTTTTTACCAGCAGGCGTTGGACTTCTCTGTCGGTGCGCGGCCGCTATCACGCGTGAGCACCATCCGGCCGACCACCTGGTTCGAAGCTCGAAGGGAGGGAAAAGTTGGAAATTTTTGTGTTTGGAAGTCGTTGATTTTTAACAACCATGCTCGCGGGATGTCCGTTGCAAATTCACCCAACAGCACCACAAAGCACGACTGAATCACGCAAAAGTCACGCACGCATTAATTCCTTCCCATGTCCGGCGCATTGGAATCTTCGGGACGTGGGAGTCGCAGGTTCAAATTCTGTCACCCCGACCACTGATTTCCTAGAGTTTTTCGACCGCCATCAACCTACGGTTCCAGCTCCCGGAAGCTCACGGTTCCAAAAACGGTTCCAGTTTCGGCGCCGGAAAATCGGGCAAAATTCGGCTGTCTTTGGACGCACGTGGACCAAGCGGCTGTTGAGTGGTTCGCGCCAAATATTCGCGCCGCCTATTCGCCAGTGATCCCGTTCAGTGCGTCCGGGAATACTCCGGCGCGTGTCGCGCGGTACTCCTCCGGGGAACGCCTCCATTAGTGCGGAATGCAGAAGCCAAAGTCTCCGCTTAGGGGTGACCTTCTCGTCCATTACTGCCTTGACTCCCTTCGCTGCCACCAATGGCATAAAGCGCTCGAACTCCTCCACCGAACAAAGAGTGTATGGGCATTTTGTTAATAGCGTTTCGTCGAGCCCATTCTCACCGAAGGCGGCTTTAACGCGTGAATCGATTTCCGCGTCGAGCTTGTGTCCAAACTCGTACCACTTCACGGTTCGCTGCCAACCAAACTGATGGTGTGCGATTCGATACATCTCAATGAAAATGTTTTTCGAAACAACGATTCGTAGAGGATCGATATATCGTTGCCGACATTCTTCAGACCGTTTACCGCCGTCGAAAAATTGCCACCACTAATGGCCCGTACTTCAACGCGCCGTCGGGTAGGAGTTGGATGCCACCACAACTTGGGAAGATCGAACAGAAGCTCCGGGAGAAGGATTACACCTTCGCTGGCCCGCTCGAACTCATCGCCTATTCACAACACGACGAGCCTGACGGGCACATCAACAGCCTGGGTGAGATCCGTGAATGCATCGATCAGAACCTACCTGACTCATTATTCTCACGGTGCAGGTTTTCCACTTGGGATTTCTGCAGCACATCATCTCGATGCCGTAGAGAATCAACTTACTGATTAAATTGGTGGGCCGTATAGCTACCGCAATCAGGCCATAACCATCTGATTATCAATAGGAAAAATTTCCCGATATTTTACGATGCCCCCGCCGATGCCCCAATCAAAAGGCGGCTGTCGTCGCACATTGGCGAGACAATCATCGGAACCATCGCTAAGACCCGTAGGCTTTGCTGAAACCGAATGCCGGCAAACGCGGGGACTTGGCTAAATCCCACCGGATAACATAGGATCGGCAGTCCTGTCTGGCATTTGTGCGCGCAAATCCAATCCTAATTCGCGCGCTTTGGGGCACGCCCCACCTTGCCGACTCCATTGAAGCTTGAGACCGCAATTCGAGGATCACATGGCACTAGTCAAAAAATCGAGTATGTCCACCGGCGCTGCGAAGCCCGCGGTCTTCAGTGCGGCTGCGAAATCCGCGACGCCTGTGACACCCAAGCTTAAACCCTCCGCCGGCAAGCAGGCTGCAAGGCCTTCGCGCCATGCCACGGCCTCCGAGCGCATTGCGGCGGCAACCGAGGAACTCGCCAGCGGCCTTGCGCAAGCCGCGGCGGCAACCAAGCAACTCGGCCGCTCAATGGAGCAGGTTGCGGGCGGCGCGGAGGAAGCCGCAGGCGCCGCTCAGGAGCAGTCTTCGTCCATCAAGGCCATCGTCGCCAATCTGACGGCCGCCCGCGGCCAAGCCGATGCTTCCAGTCGCCGGACTGAAACGGTCGCCATCTCGCTGGCTGAAGCCTCCGCGCAAATATTGGCCTCGGTCAGGGCCATCGAGCGCGGCGCCGAGCGCCAAAGTGAGTCGGTTGCGCATATCGAGGTACTCGACCGCCGCGCCAAGGATATCGGCGAGATCACCCGAGCCGTGAGCCGCATTTCCGACCAAACGAATTTACTCGCGCTTAATGCGGCCATCGAAGCTGCGCGCGCCGGCGCCCACGGCCGCGGGTTCGCCGTGGTTGCCGACGAGGTTCGCACCCTCGCGGAGACATCCGACAAGAGCGCGCGCGAAGTTCAATCGCTCACTGAGGCGATTCAGAAAGACGTGCTGGAAATCAGCGAGGCGCTCAAGTCATCGGCCGAAGCGGCCAAGAAAGAGGCCGGTGCCGCAGCCAGCCTAGGGCAGGCTCTGGAAGTCCGGCGCGAGGACATGAGCCAGATTGCAGAGGGCGGCCGCAATATTCTCACGGCAACATTGGAGGCCGAGCGCGCCGCCATCGAAGCGCAAAAAGGCGCTGAGCAAGTAGCCGCGGCCGCGGAGGAACAATCCTCCGGCGCCACCGAGGCGCAGGCAGCCGTCGAGCAGCAGGCTAAGGCGCTGGAGCAGGGCCAGGTTGGTGCGCGAAATCTAGCCTCGTTGGCCGACGACCTGCGTGCGGGAAAGGCCAAGGTCGGTTCGGTATCGCAAATCCGGGAGAATTCCGAAGAGCTGTCGGCCTCCATTCAGGAACTCGCGGGCGCTGCATCAGAGGTCATGGCCGCGGTCGAACAGATCAGCAAAGCATCGCAGCTGCAATCCTCCGCGACGCAGCAGACAGCTGCGGCTCTAGGTCAAATCGAGAAGAGCGCGCAACTCGCGAAGCAAAGCGGTGCGACCTCCAACGGTCGCGTCCAAGACCTGGACACCGCATTGAAGGAAGGGCGCAAAGCGGTCGAACGTCTGGTCGCGGGCATCACCGGGGCGCTCAAAGATACGCAGACTAGTGTGGCTACCATCAAGCGCCTCGAGAGCCTCGGTCGCCGAATAGAAAAAATCGTCGAAGCGATCGCATTGGTTGCGGTGCAAACCAGCATGCTGGCGGTGAGTGGCTCGGTGGAAGCCGCGCGAGCCGGAGACTCCGGCCAAGGCTTTGCGGTGGTATCGAGCGATATTCGAATTCTGTCGCGCGAAGCGTCCGAAAATGTCGAGCGGGCAAAAGATAGCGTGCGCGGAATTTTGGATCAGATCGCGGTGCTCAAGGCGGACTTGGAACAATTCATCGTCTCCGCGGAAATCGAAGTGCAAAACAGCCGCACCGTCACCGCAGGCTTGCAGAAAATCGAAAAGGATGTCGCCTCGCTCAGCGTCACCAGCAAATCGATTCTGGAGGGCGCGGATAATATACTCTCGGCGACCTCGCAGATCGCAGTGGCGGCACGCCAAATAGCAACGGCGGCCGAAGAAGCCAGCGCGGCGTCGCGCGAAGCGTCGACTGCCGCCACCCAGCAGTCGAGAGGCGCCGAAGATCTCGCCGCCGCCATTGAGGAAATCGCCGCATTGGCGGATGAACTCAAGCAGGAGACGGCGTGACCGCCAACGTGGAAAGTACCGCACAAGCGCTCTCAGATCGCTTCCTCACCTTTCGGGTGGATGCGCAGCTTTACGCCCTGTCTTGCGACGATGTGAGCGAAGTCATTCGAGTACCCCCGTTGGCTCGAGTCCCACAGAGCCCGCCATCTCTTCTCGGTCTCGGCAACTTGCGCGGCTCCGTGTTTCCCGTGGTGGGACTGCGCGAAATGCTCGGCAAATCGGCAGCGGCCCAACTTTCAAGCTCCCGAGCTATTATTCTGGATATCGGCGCACCGGTCGCACTGGTCGTCGATTCCGTCGCAACCCTCGAAAGTGTCAACGCGCGGCAGATCGAAACGGGTCAGAGCGAAATAAGTGCAGCCGGCGATGAGCAATTGCTTGGCGCGTTCTCAATCGGCTCGACCAGAGAAGTGGCGAAGATATTGGATATCAAGGCGCTGCTTCAATCAGCATTTTCGAGCCGGTTGCGCGATAAAGCCCACGTGCGCGGCAGCAAGGCACACGCGCAAACCAGGATGGAGGCCGCCGCGCTCAAGAGAACTGAGATGCTCGTGACTTTCGAAGTGGCCGATCAGGAGTTCGCGCTGCCCCTGGACGCCGTTCAGGAGATCCTGCCGCTTCCGTCGACCTCAATTGCGGTCTCGCGCACGGAAGCGGTGGTGCTGGGCATGAGTTCCGTGCGCGATACCCTCATGCCTCTTTTATCGCTGCGCGGCTTGCTGGGCTTCAGTGCGGCAGGCGCGCGAGAAGCTGCAAACGATCGCAGGAAAGTCATCGTAATGAAATTGGGCGCCGATCAAATAGGACTGGTCGCCGACCAAGCGCGCTCGATTGTGGCCGCAGATCCGGATCTCATGGACCCCATACCGGCCATTCTGGCCGCACGCACCGGCGGGGAGTCGAAGATCAGGTCGGTCTATCGAGGCGAGGCCGGTCGACGTTTGATTTCGATACTCTCACCTGACCAAATGTTTCGCGAGGATGTGATGCAGCGATTGACAGCCGGTCGTCAGGCTCACCCAGCATCAACCAAGCAGGCCGAAGCCGGCGGCCGCGAGGAATTGATCGTGTTGGTATTCCGCTTGGGCGATGACGAATTCGGGTTGCCCATTGAGGCCGTCGTTGAGGTCTCGCAAGTACCGGTGCAAATCACCCGCGTGCCAAAGACGCCGAGATTTTTGGAAGGCATCGTCAATCTGCGCGGCGAGGTCTTGCCGGTCGTGGATCAGCGCCGCCGCTTCGACATGCCGCAGCTCGAGAAAAAAGAGACCCGGCGTCTCGTCGTCGTAAAGACCGAACGCCACCGCGCTGGAATCATTGTCGATAGCGTGTCAGACGTGTTGCGAACCTATCTCGAAAACGTTGCCCCCGCACCGGAACTTGCCGACGCGAGGACCACCCGGCTGGTTCGCGGCGTGATCAATTTGGAGAAAGTCGGGCGTATCGTGTTGCTGTTGGATCCCGCGGAACTTTTGACGCGGGCTGAACGAGGCCTTCTCGATACGTTTCATGCGCAGAGTAAAAAGGCAGATGCGTGATCAAGGTGCTCGTCGTGGACGATTCGGCGCTGGTGCGCAAGCTCTTCGGCCGCGTCCTCTCGGAGGACACGGGATTCGAGGTGGCGTTCGCCCGTAACGGGCTGGAAGCCCTCGCCCTCTTGGAGGAATTCAAGCCGGACGTCATCACCCTGGACGTCCAAATGCCGCAGATGGACGGCCTGGCATGCCTCGATCGGATCATGGTCCAGCGGCCCTGCCCGGTTGTCATGGTGTCCAGCGCCACCGCGGAAGGCGCCGAAGCGACCTTGAGCGCCCTCAAGCTCGGCGCGGTGGACTTCGTGCCAAAACCCACGGGAGCGGTTTCGCTCGGTATCGGGGAGTTTGCTCCCACGTTCATAGAGAAAATCCGCGCGGCCGCCTCGGCAAAACTTCCCGCCAGCCGCAGACTTAAAGAACGGGTGCAGTTCCGAGCGGGCGGCGCTGTGCCCTCCTTGCGGCCGCAAAGGGCTGCAGCCGAACCAAAGGAGGTCGCGGAAGCTACCCTCGGACTCGCCCAAGGCGAGGGCCTGGTTCTGGTCGGCACATCGACAGGCGGTCCCCCGGCTCTAGAAGCCTTGTTGGTGCCGCTCCCAGCCGCCTTCCCATGGCCCATCTTGGTGGCGCAGCACATGCCGGCCAGTTTTACCGCTTCTCTGGCGAAACGGCTCGATGGAATTTGCTCCATCAAGGTGTTCGAAGTCAGGCAGCCCACCATCCTTCAGCCGGGTTGCGCCTACATCGGAAGAGGCGATGCGGACATTGTGGTCTCAAAGCGAGCGTCTACTCTCGTGGCTATGACTGTTCCCGTCAACATGGCCTACCCCTGGCATCCCAGCACGGATCGGCTGGTGCGCTCGGCCATGGAACACGTACCGGCTACGCAGCTGATCGGGATCTTGATGACCGGCATGGGCGATGACGGCGCGAAAGCCATGGCCGAGCTGCGCTTGAAGGGGGGAAGGACCATCGCCGAAGCCGAGGAAACGGCCGTCGTTTGGGGGATGCCAGGAGAGCTGGTTCGCGCGGGCGGCGCTACCTGGACTCTGCCGCTGCCGAAAATCGCACAAAAACTCAAGAAATTGGTGCCTGATCATGCCGCTCATTCGAAAGCCGACCGATCGCCCCGCGCCTAAAAAAACCGGGTCAGACGACCTTCTGAAGGGGCTCGCGGACCCCGATCCGGATCAGCGCTGGGCTGCTGCACGTGAGGCTGCGCAAGTCGTCGGCGGCGCCGCCGCATTGGCCATGGCGCTGCCCACCGAAAACGATCCGCGCGTACGCGAGGCCATGTTCACGGCCTTGGCACGGATCGGAACGCCGGAAACTGCCGCAGCCGTGACCTCGCTGTTGCGCTCTGATGCCGCCAACCTTCGGACTGGCGCATTGGACACCCTGCGCCTTATGGTCTCTCGGATGCACGACCTGCTCCCAAAATTGCTGAAGGATCAAGACGTCGACGTCCGAATCTTGAGCTGTGAACTTGGCCGCTCTCTTCCGAGTCCGGAGGCCACGAGCCTCATGTGCGCCGTGCTCGACAACGATACCGATGCCAATGTCTGCGCCGCTGCCGTGGACGTGCTCGCAGAAGTGGGCGGGACGGAAGCCCTGCCCAGCCTTCGCGCTTGTGCACTGAGGTTTCCTGCTACGCCCTTTCTCGCATTTGCGATCAAGGCGGCAGTTGATCGCCTGGCTTCTTGAATCAGTGCAAGCCGTGGCCGACTATCCAGCACTAACGGAAGACGAGTTTCGTAGGCTTTGCGAATATCTCTACCGGCAGAGCGGGATGATCTTCACCGAGGCAAAGCGCTATTACGTCGAGCGGCGCGTGAACGAACGCATGGCTGCGACGGGGTCTCAGACATTCGCGAGCTATTTTGCCCGGCTGCGGATCAATGCGGAGAAAGAAAACGAGCACTTCGTCAATGCGCTCACCGTCAATGAAACCTATTTCTATCGAGAAGAACATCAATTGACGTGTCTCACCACCGATCTGTTGGCAGAGAGGGTTCGCGAAAAGCGCGCCGGCGATGTCATTCGAATCTGGTCGGTGCCCTGCTCCACGGGCGAGGAACCATTTTCGGTGGCGATATGGCTGTTGGAAAACTGGCCCTTGGTCGATAATTACGAAATTGAAATCGTGGGTTCCGATATCGATACGCGAGTTTTGGAGCATGCCCGGCAAGGCGTCTTTGGGAAGCGATCCCTCATGCGCCTCTCTTCAGATCTGGTCGAAAAGTATTTCTCGCCAATGGCCGACGAGAAGTGGAGAATTCTCGGTGAGCTGCTGAATTCCGTGCAATTTTCCACCGCAAACATCGTTGAATCGAGTGAGACACGCGGCTTTGGCCGGTTCGACGTGATTTTCTGCCGGAACGTTTTGATCTACTTCGACGATGCTTCCCGCCGGGTCGCCGCGGAGAATCTCTACGAAAATCTGCTGCCGGGCGGGTTCATCTGTCTTGGTCATACCGAATCGATGAGCCGGATATCGCCGCTCTTCGAGGTCAGGCAATTTTCCGACGCGATTGTGTATCAGCGGCCCCCGGCGAGCCCGACCCGTGGCTAAGCGAAAACTCGCCAAGACCGTTCTCGTGATCGACGACGCCAGCTTGGTGCGCCTCTACTATCGATCGACACTGGAAGCGGCGGGATTCAAAGTCGAGGAGGCCATGAATGGGATCGAGGCGCTAGAGAAACTGTTGGAGAAGCCAGTCGAGTTGTTGATCGTCGATGTGAATATGCCTCAAATGGATGGATTTACATTTTTAGGATTGCTCCGGCAAAAAGATACTGCAATTGCGTCAATCCCCGCCTTGATCACCAGCACCGAGTCGGGCCAAAAGGATTTTGAGGCGGGGCGCGCTGCCGGCGCGAATTACTATCTGGTCAAGCCTATTTCGCCGGAGACATTGGTCGAGTTTGCCTCGCTGCTCTGCGGACTGCGGCAATGAACGATTTCCTGCGCCAGTTTTTGATCGAGTCGCGGGAGCTGGTGATCGAGGCTACTGAAGGATTGCTGCTGCTCGAGAAATCCCCGCGCGATCCCGAGCGTCTCGACACCGTGTTTCGAGCCTTTCACACCTTGAAGGGAGGTGCTGGCATCGTCGAATTTCCCGTAATGGAGCAAGCTCTGCATAGCGTCGAGAGTCTTCTCACGGAGGCTCGAGCCGGAAAGCGCACCCTCAATCCAGCTCTCGTGGGCGATTGCCTAACCAGTCTGGACCAAGTATCCCAATGGCTCGACATACTGGAGCAAACCGGCGAACTGCCGCTAAGCCTCAACGGACCTGCGAATGCGGGCTCGGTGTCTCCCGACGTCGCGGCCACCTCCCATGAAAGCGCCGCCCCGGCGGCGCACGCGGCCCAAGACTGGGCGGCGCAGCTGCTCGGTCGTTATCCCGGCGCGACCGGGGAAGTAACTACTGCGTTTCGATTTACGCCCGACCATGACTGTTTCTACCAGGGCGAAGATCCGATTGCGTGGACTACATCTTTACCTCAATTGCTGGCACTGGAAATACGACCTGAACGTCCCTGGCCGGCTGCGGACAAGTTCAACCCCTACGTCTGCAATATCATATTGACGGGTCTCGCCGGCATAAGCGCCGGGGAGGTGTCTGCCCACCTTCGGAGTCTCACGGGCGAGTGCGAAGTTCGCGCAGTCGGTACCGCCGAGGCGCCGGCTGCGATCTCGATGCCGGAAATCGTCCGCAAGGTCCTGCAAGAGCAGCTCAGGGTCCTTCAGGTTAAAGAAGCTCCTGGCGCCGCGGCCCGCATTGCCTCGGCGGGACGGACGGCCGCAAATGCCATGCGGTTTTGCGGTATGGATGCACATGCCGAGAGCCTCGAGCGCGCTGTACAGCAAAGTTCGGCGCGACTACAGGAGGCCATCGCGCAGCTGCTCGGCATGCCGTCCGTTGCTCTCGCTCGCAGCCCCTCCCCGGCCGGTCCCGCGCGAGATGCCGCGAGCTTACCCGGTGATTCTGCTGCGACACCCCGCAAGGAAACATCCGTTCGAACCCTCAGGATCAACACCGAACAAATCGACGCACTGGTCCGCCTGACCGGCGAATTGACGATTGCGAAAAATGCGGTTGGTCACACTGCAAAGCTCGCCCAAGCAAAAAGCGATTCTACTGCGGGCTTGCTCAAGGACCAGCACAGCGTCTTGAACCGCCTCGTTGCTCAATTGCAAAATACCGTGATCGGCATGCGCGTACTGCCGCTACGATCCGTCTTTCAACGCTTTCCGCGGGTCTTGCGCGAAATGTCCGCAAGTCTCGGTAAGCCGATCGAGCTTAAGGTGGAAGGCGAGGACACCGAAGCCGACAAGACCATCGTCGAGATGCTGTTTGAGCCGCTGCTGCACATTGTTCGCAATGCCATCGACCACGGCGTCGAGGACGCGGATCAGCGACGGGCCCGGGGTAAACCGGCTGTTGCGAGCATTCTGCTGCGCGCGACCCGCGACGGCGATCAAGTTCTCATCGAAGTGACTGATGATGGAGCTGGTATCGATGTCGAACGGGTTCGCCAAGTCGCTCTCGATCGTGGTATGGCGAGCGCGGAGGACCTTGAGGCCATGGCCGACTCGGACGTGATCGATCTCGTGTTCGCACCGGGTTTCTCGACCGCGGCGCATGTGACCGAGATATCCGGGCGTGGCGTTGGATTGGACGCGGTGCGCGCCGCGGTGGAACGGGTTGGCGGCCATGTTTCGATTGCCAGCCGCTCCGGGGCCGGGACAACGGTCAGCTTTTCACTTCCTTTCAGCGTGATGATGACCCAAGTCATGACTGTCGAAGCCGGCGGGCAAGTCTTCGGCATCCCACTCGATGCGGTGGTCGAAACGGTGAGCGTGACCAAGGAAGCGTTTTCCGGCGTGGGAGAGGCGCGGGTGATCGTGCACCGAAATCGCACCATCCCCATTGTTGAATTGGAAGGCATGTTGAATGCCTCTGCGGAAAAGAGTCGGCCTGCCGAGATCGATGCCACGGTCATTCTCGCATCGATCGCGGGCGAACTCGTCGGGCTTCAGGTGGATCATCCGGGCGAGCGCATGGAGATCATTTTGAAGCCTCTCGATGGACTCTTGTCGGGAACGCCGGGGATCGCCGGTACGACGGTGCTGGGGGACGGCCGGGTGTTGCTCGTGCTGGATATCATAGGAATGCTGCAATGACGGTGCTATCAGCGGTAAACGGCGTGATTGTGCTCGAGGGTGCGTGCCCCAGTGAGGACGCCGAAATACTTCTGCAGCACTTGACGAGCACCCCTTCAGCCCGTGTCGATATCAGTATCTGCGAGTCCGCTCACACTGCAGTGATTCAGGTCCTGTTGGCCTTTAAGCCCAGATTGATAGGGACCCCGCCCGGCAACTCTCTGTGGCGCTGGGTCCATCCAGCAGTACAGGCTTCTGGAAGTATATGAATATATTGTATTTTCTCAGTAGAAAAACGTAATTCCAATACGCATATATGATTGGGCGCAATGAGGTGTGGCTTGTGACGTATAAAGTGTTGATTGTTGATGACAGCAAGCTTGCGAGGATGTCGGTCGTCAAGGTCTTGAGTACCCTGCACGCGGACTGGCCCCGGATTGAGGCAGCCAACGCGGACGAAGCGCTCCTGCAGATCAACCAGCAACACCCGGACTTTGTCCTGCTGGATTTCAACATGCCGGGGAAAGACGGTCTGGCTTTCGCGGCCGAACTTCGGCATCAGCACCCGCACATGGGTGTCGCGTTGATTTCCGCGAACCGCCAAGTGGAAGTGATTCGAAGAGCCGAGGCCGCAGGTGCCACATTTCTTGCCAAACCTCTCACGGAAGAAGGCTTGCGCGAATTCTTCGAAAACGCGGTGAAGAAACGCCGCGGTGCAGTTTCGTGACCGCGCCGACGCCGGTAATTTTGACCGAGATGGAACTCGACGCGCTGACCGAATTGGTCAATTTGGGCGTCAGTAACGCCGCACACAGTCTGCGCGAACTCGTCCGCGAGGAAATTCTGCTCTCCGTTCCCAAGGTGACGGTTGTCTCCCGCGAAGAGGCCATCAAAAACCTGGGGGAGCGGGATGCCAAGCGCTTGGTGGCCGTGCACCAAGACTTTGAGGGCGACATCGCCGGGCGTGCGCTCCTCATTTTCCCCGAGACCAAGAGCTTGGAATTGGTTCGCGCAATCGTCGGCAGCGATTTGTCGCTCGATGAGATAGTCGAATTGGAACAGGAGGCTCTCGCCGAAACCGGCAACATCATTCTCAATGCCTGTCTCGCGACGATGGCCAACAATCTGGGGCGCACGCTGAAGATATCCTTACCTGAGGTTCTACACGGCGCAGGCAGAGAGTTTTTCTATGTAAAACCGCCTCCGTTCGTGGACGATAACGTGCTATTTAGCTTCATCAATTTTTCAGTTCGTCAGCGCAATATCACGGGCTACATTGCGATGCTGCTGGATTTACCCTCTCTCGCAACTCTCAAGAACCTCTTGACCGAACTCATCGAGCGAACCAGTCAGACGGCTGCCGTTCCGCCCAATGACAACTGACGAAAGGATCGATCAAAAACAGGTGTTGGACGCCGTCAACGGCGGCCTCATCTTGTTCGATCTTGAACGTCGCGTAGTCGGCTGGAATGCGTGGATGGATACCGCCTCCGGACACTCGGAGGCGGAGGCACGAGGCAAACTGCTCTCTGAAATTTTTCCAGGCGCGGATCTTAAACGCCTCGTCTTTGCGATCCAGGCGGCTTTGACCTCCAGATCCTCCACGATCCTTACGCATGCCCTCAACCCCGCGTTGCTGCCCTTGAAGACGCGATCGCAGCGGCCACTGCTGCACGACATCACGGTGAGTGCGGTGGGCACGCCGCCCATAAAACAATGCCTCGTCTTCGTGAACGACGTCACAATGGCAACGCGACGTGAGCGGTATTTGCGTGATCGACAAAATGCCCGTTATGACGCCGTTGTGGCCAATGCTCCCGATCTCATCATTACGGTAGATCGGGATGGGCTTGTCCAATTCGCAAATCCCGCCGCTCTATCGCAACTCGGCCGCGCCGGCGGAACCTTGATAGGCGTCGCGGCCAAAGACCTGTTTCAGACCAAGGATCAATGGCATTCGGTACTTCAGAGTGCATTTAACAACTCCTCTGCCGGACACCCGATAGATCTCATCGCCCAACGACCTGATGGCACTCCCAGTCATCTGGAAGCGTCCGCCTCGCTTTGGGCGAGCGGTGCTAATAATTTCGTTACTGTGATCTTGCGCGATGTCAATGAGCGCCGCGCGATCAGCGAAGCGCTGCGCAAAAGCGAAACTGACGCGCGCGACGCCGCCGTCGCGCTGAGCGAACTCAACCAAACACTTGAACAGCGCGTAGAAGAACGCACTGCACGAATGATGCAGATGGAAGAGGAGTTACGGCAGAGTCAGAAAATGGAGGCCATCGGACAACTCACCGGCGGTATCGCCCACGACTTCAACAATCTCCTGCAGGGAATCACCGGTAGCCTTGATCTTGTTAAAAAGCGCGCGATGCAGGGACGTTTCAACGAAATCGACCGCTTCATCAGCGGCGCGATGGCTTCTGCGAATCGCGCCTCCGCCTTGACGCATCGTCTGCTGGCATTCTCGCGCAGACAACCGCTGGCACCGAAGCCGCTCGAGGTAAACCCCTTGCTGACGTCGATGGAAGAGTTGCTGCGCCGGACCTTGGGCGAGCGCGTGGTCTTCGAAATGGTGACCGCCGGGGGCCTATGGTTGACCAAGTGCGACCCGAATCAACTCGAAAATGCCGTCTTGAATCTGGTCATCAATGCGCGCGATGCCATGCCGGATGGAGGCAAGCTGACGGTCGAGACCGGCAACTCTCACCTCGATAACACCTATTCCACGGTCCATCCCGAGATTGAGCCCGGGCAGTACGTCTGCATCAGCGTCACCGACACCGGCAGTGGCATGAGCGCAGCCACCATTGAGAAGGCATTTGAGCCATTTTTTACCACCAAACCGATTGGCACAGGCACAGGCTTGGGACTCTCCATGATCTATGGATTTGCCAAGCAGTCGGGGGGACACGCCAAGATCTACAGCGAATTGGGCCAAGGCACGACCGTCAAGCTGTATCTGCCCCGCTTCAGAGGGAAAATCGAGCAAGACGAACTAATTCCTGACTTGAGCGAGATCTACAACGCCCACACCAACGAAACGGTTTTGGTCGTGGAAGACGAATTTGTCGTGCGCGAACTCATCGTCGAGGTGTTGAAAGAACTGGGCTATAGCACTCTGGAAGCCGATGACGGTTCCGCGGCACTCAAAATACTGGATTCCAAGCAGCGCATCGATCTTGTGATTTCCGACATCGGTCTGCCGGGCCTCAACGGCCGGCAAATCATCGACGCCGCGCGAGAAACCAGACCCTCCCTCAAGGTCCTCTTCATGACAGGCTACGCCGAAAATGCCGCAATTGCGGCCGGATTCTTAGAGCCCGGCATGGCGATGATCACCAAACCCTTTGCCATGGACGCCCTTGCCACCCGGATCCGGGACATGCTGGGAAAATAGATGTGGAAGCGGCCGGTCTTGGCCATGCTGCGGTCCTCTTCGCGCCATAAAGTAGATTAGGAACACCGGCAGCGCCTGAATCGCCCAAAACATAGCTGCCACATGGTGTTCCAGCGCCAGGCGGGCCTGCTCGGATTTCATCCGTGCTTCGTCCGATATGCGCTGCAAACGCTCGTACTCCTCCCTGGTCGCTCCCAATCTTCTGTTGAAGCTGTCGGACGTCCCCGGCGAACTTCGTCGTAGCCGCCTCGCGGTCTCGTTCAGTATGTCGATGACGCGCAATCGCAGCAATGAAGCCCCGCGCATTTGCGCCGCTGCCGCCTCGTCCGATCAGCAATCCGGGATCCGCTGCGCCCGAGGGCAGCGTCTTCGGAATGCCGACGCGATCCAATATCTTGGCCGAGTCCCCCAACGCCAAGATTGTCTTGCCGTGCCGGTATTGATCCTTGACGAATTCAAATACGTGGCCGTCCAGACACAACGTCTCAACCGCTTCGGCACCACCCGGGAGTACCATCGCATCGAAGAGCACCGCGGGGGAGTTTTCGAGTGTGGCATCGATCATGGCTGGAGGCGGCACCGAAGATCAAGCTGTTTCCAGTCAAAGACGCCCGCTCGCCCTATCCGCTCACACGCGAGGAACAGGCGCTCTTGTTTCAAGAGTTGCCTGATCATCTTGCACGCATGGCGCTTTTCAAGCTGAACACGGGATTGCGGGAGAAGGAAGTTTGCAGACTCAGGTGGGACTATGAGGTGAAAGTGCGGGAACTCGACACGTCGGTGTTCATCATTCCTGGCGAGCAGATCAAAAATGGCGAGGAACGTCTCGTCGTGCTCAACCGGGTTGCGAAGTCGGTCGTCGAGAGCGTTCGCGGGCTACATCCAGTCGATGTATTCGTGCGGGCGCACAGGAAAGTCGGCGAGCCGCGGCCGGTGACCAAGATGAACAACACGGCCTGGAAGGCGGCGCGGGAACGCGGGCGGATGCTTGGGCTAAAGAGCACGGCGAAGCGGCGCCGACGGGGTTTCGGAACATTCGCGTTCACGATCTCAAACACACTTTCGGCCGCAGGCTGCGCGCGGCGGGCGTTTCATTCGAGGATCGTCAGGACTTGCTCGGGCATCGCAGTGGTCGCATCACGACGCACTACTCCCAGGCGGAATTAGCGAGCCTCATTGAAGCCGCGGAGAAAGTGTGCGACACAGAGTCCCGCAAAAGTCCCGCAACCACCTGGCTTCGGCGCGAGGCGGGCTAGCGACGGAGGTGCTAAGTTACTGATCTGACAAAATGCGCCCGGACGGATTCGAAGCGCCGACCACCTGGTTCGAAGCTCCGCGGTGGGCGCAAGTTGCTGCTAGATCCAAAGTCGGCACCTGCAATCGGCCATATGCGGTTCAATATATGTTTGCTGCAAACACAGCGAGGATGGCGAGCGGGCATAGGTAGCGCAACAGCGCGACGCACAGCTTACGTGCGAGCGGCGTGGATTCACTGAGTTCATCCTGGACGATTGACCGCGCGACGAACCATCCGATGAACAGACTGGTTGCCAAGGCGCCGATGGGCAGCAGCAAATTCGAGGAGATGTAATCGATGCTGTCGAACAGCGATTTATTCTGAAAACCCGGCAGCCAGCGTAGGGGCCGCACATCGGCCCAACGATTGAAGGACAGCATCGCGACGATGCCGGCCAGCCATGCAGCGATCGCCGTGATGCCGACCGCCGCGACGCGCGAGATCCTTTGCCGTTGCTGCAGCCAGGCGACCAGCGGTTCGATAGCGGCAAGACTCGGCGTCAGAGCGGCGAATACCAGCAGCAAAAAGAATAGTGTGCCGATCAGTCGCCCGCCGGGCATCTCGGCGAACACAGTTGCCAACACGTCGAACACCAGCGCAACGCCTTGCGCAGGATCCATGCCGTAGCGAAAAACCAACGGAAACACAATGAGGGTCGCGAGCAGCGAGACCAGCAGAATCGCGCCGCTGATGATCAGCGAGGAGCGCACCAACGAGGTCCCGCGCTTCTGGTACGAGCCGTAGGCCAGCATCATGGCCATCCCGACGCCGGTGGCGTAAAAAGCCTGGCCGATCGCCGCCAAGACAACGGACGGCGTGAGGGCCTTGAAGTTGGGCGCAAAGGCGAAAGCGAGTCCATGGCGCACATCACCGGTGCCAAGCGAATATGCCACCAGAATCGCCATCAAAATCAACAAGACCGGCGCACGAATCTTGTTGGCCAATTCCAAGCCACGGGTGACGCCGCGCGCGGAAATCAGCGCCACCAGCGCTACGAATGCCAGGTGCCAACCACCCAAGGCCCAGGGGTCGGCGAGAAAGGCCTGCCACATTGCCGTCACGGCGGCATGTGACAGTCCGGAAAGTGAACCGCCGGCGCACTTCCACGTGTACGCCATCACCCAACCGGCAATGACGGCGTAGTACGAGACGATCATGAATCCCGCGACGGTGCCCAGAATACCGATGAGATTCCAACGCTGCGATAGAGCGGATTGTGCGGCGAGCACGCCCGCAGCGCGCGGCGGACTGGCGCGCGAATGACGTCCGATGATGAACTCCGCCGCGAGCAGCGGCGTGGCGATCAATAGACAGGCGAGGAAAAACGCAAAAATGAAGGCGCTGCCCCCGTCGCTACCCACCAGGTACGGGAAGCGCCAGATGCTGCCGAGACCCACGGATGCCCCGACGGTCGCCAGGTAGAAGGCGAAAGCGGATGACCACGCGGGTCGAATGGATTGGTCGGGCATGAACCTGGATGCTTGAGGAAAGGTATCGTAGCGCGGACGACCCTGGAATGGGCGAAATGCCCCAAGGTTCGGACACGCTCGGCGCCTACTAAGCCACTGCCAACCTGGGCTAATCCACTGCCAAGCCGGGCGCCCTGGGCCAGCGTCGTTCAATGCGCTGCGCCGCCAAGACATAGGCGCCCGCAGCGAGCAGTACCGCAAAGATCCATTGCGCCAGATGGTAGAAGCCGGACATCGTCATGGCCGGCCAAGGGATTTGCCACAGCAGCGCCAAGCGATCGATCATCCAATGCCAGGAAGCATGTGCCACGAGCGCCGACAACACGATGATGCCCATTCGTCCGGCCCGCGCCCCGCGCAGGATCAACGCCAAAACCACGAAAGTCAGCGCAAAGGCCAGCAGCGCGCCGAGATCAACGCCGAGAGCAAAGAACCACAGGGCAATTTGCGAATGAGCGCCGGCGAATTGCAGCCGCTCCGCCAGGAGCTTGGCAAATTCGAATCCGAGCATGAACCCGAACAGTCCCGTCCACAGTCTGCGGTGCTGCAGATGCGCGCCGAAGATATTGCCGAGCGCCAGAAAAAATATCATCACCGCCGACACACCCGCCGCGAACGCCCCAAACCAGACGCTGTCCGGCGCAAATCCGAATGCCGTGCCGGCGAGCGAGACGAGATTGGCTAAAACGAACGCCGCGTAAAGCGCGCCAGAGTCACGGGCGCGGCGGAACGGAATCATCAGGCAGAGGATAAACAACAGACAGTCAGCGTTCGTGAGGAGGTCGTGCATACCGACCAACACGAATCCCAGCGCGGCCTGTGCGCGGTTGGGATTGAGCGCCACTCTTCCCGATTGCGCGCTGATGGTCATCGCGCCGCCCCGGTTGGTGCCGCCGGGGTCGAACTGCACGATGAGTTTGCTGAGATCCTGGAGATCTTCCGCCACTCGCGATTGAATCGAAAACACCGCCGGAGCCGGACGGATCGGATAAATGAAGTGCGCATCGAGATAGCCGAGATCGACCGCAATCTTGAGTCCCGCCGCCGTCGGCTGCGCGATATGGGCCGCGGCCGCCTCGGGATTGGCGAAGGATAGGTCGCCGAGCGCCGTCAATTGTCCCGAACTGCTCGCCGGCGTTAGCCGCTGGCCATCCTGCCAGATCAGAATGGCGTGACCCAAAGCGTCGACCGCCTGATTCACCGCCGACTGCGAGTCGCCGATCGCGTATTCGCCGTGATTCGTGGGCCAGGAAATTCCATGCAACAGATCGAGCGGAACGCGAACCAGCAAATGCGCTTCGCTACCCTGCACCCGGAAGAACGCGTGCATCACCGTGTCTTGCGGCAAGTCATGCATCAATGGTTGTGCGGATGCGCTCAATATGAGGCACAGGAACACCGCTGCAATCGCGCCCGATGAGCGTCCTTTCATATGCGCCGGAATCCTTGCGGCGGCGGCCGGGACAGGTATTTCCCCGGCCGCCGACTGAAGTTAAGGCTTGAACACGTTCACTACAAACCGGCACCCTGGATCTTAGCCGGGGCGTCGTCCTGATCTCGATGGCGATTGCCGTCCGCGGGCACGAATTTTTGGATGCGTCGTCCGGTGATGGTCTCGCCTACGTAGACATTACCTTTTGAATCGACGTTGACCATATGACCGAAAGCGAAATGGCCCGCATTGTGTCCCGGACACGGCGCGATTCCGCACACGCCGAGCGCACCGACGACCAAGCCACTGGCCTTGTTGATAACCCAGGTGTTGTCGTTGCCGAGATCGACGTCAATGATGGTTTCCTGGTTGGTCGGGCTCTTGTCCGCGAGATAATCGATGTTCGGCCAGAAATCCATATCGCAGCCGCGAGTGCCGGCGAGCAAAATCGCTGCGCGGTCATCGGCTGAAGCGGAATTGAAGCCGCTGATATTAATGATCCGTACCGGTTGGCACACCGGTTCGGGATTCGCAGTGGTCGATGCCACGGCACACGTCTTGTTGAACACCTGAATGCGGCTATTGGGACGATCGCATACATAGACCAAGCCGTCGTTTCCCAACACCACACAATGCGGATGGCCGCTGCCGGTTGCGCCGAAGGTGCCCGGCGGGCAATTCTGGCCGATGCTCGGGACGGGCGTGCCGGTCGGATTGTTGGCCGGCGGCAGCTTGCACGTGGTACCCCACTGTCCGACGTAGTTTCCCTGCGCATCGAACACCACCACCCGATGATTGCCGTAGCCGTCGGCAATATAGGTATCGCCGGGTGCATGCGTGATGGGCCCGGGCAGCGGGTCGACCGTGATGTCGGCCGGCTCATTGAGTTTGGTGTGGCTGGAATTGAAGTCGTTGGTCTCACCGCAGGAACTGAATGGATTCGTGGTCGTTTGCGTGCCGTCGCACGCACCCTTGGTGCCGATTTGCAAAACGAAAGTGGCATTGGCACCGGCGGCGGCCGCTTGAACCGGATTGTATTTCTGCACGATGCCATCGCCGCTGCCTGCGAACCACACGAAGCCCTGATAATCAACAAAGCAGCCGTGCGCCGATTGCGACATATAAGCGGCAAAGCCGTAGTCCGCGCCGCTCTGGATCAAACTCGGATTGCCCCATCCGGCGATCACCTTGCCGTCGGAGTTGTAGACCACCACGGGGGGCGATGGGATCGCCGAGGCGCTGGCATCTTGTCCGACGATGCCGCCCGACAAATTTCCTTGGAGCACGCCGTTTTGCGTGACACCCACTTCCCAGCCGCGGTTATACGTGTAGACATTGTCTTTTTGGTCGGTGCAGTTGCCGCCAACTTCGCCGGTCACCCAGGTGTGGGCAACACCGTCGGAGGTAACGGTGGCAGGCAAAGGTTTTGGCCAGTCAGGATCGACAACAAAGGAGGGAGATCTCGAGGAACCGAAGTCGTCGGCCTGCGGTTTCAACGCGCCGAAGACACTGATGATGCCCGCGGCTAGAGTTACAGCGACGTAGATGTACCATTTTGGATTCTTCATGGACGTAATCCCCTGGTAAAAGCGTTTCAGATGATGGTCGTTAGGCGTCCTCGCTTGGGATGCGCGGTCTTGGAGACCGGGAAAGAAGAAGGTTGGCGCGTACGAATACTAGATCCTGACCGGCGAAACCACGTTGCGGTCGAAACTGATTCGTTTGTCAGCCTAGTCTGACAAGGAAAACCTTAATTTGTACTGGGGCGCGCGCTACGGATTCCAACCGGATGAGGACGGTTGCAGTTGTTGTGAACAACGAGCGTCAGTCCAGCAAAAAGCCCCCAAACCCTTCGATCCATAGAGACCGCTCATCTGGGACGCATAAGTACCGTCCATCAATTGTGTTGGATCTAGATTTTCCGGCGACAGGTGCAGTCCTCGCCTACCGAAATCTGGCTCAGACAGCTGCGATACGTAATCGGTGGCGCACGCCGAGAGCCCAAGACAGATGATCAAGGACGAAATTAGCTTCATGCTGGTTCCCCAATGCGGTTTGCATTTCGAGCTCTGCCGCAAATGAATAACACGATCGTGAAAATCAGGCAACGGTCCGTCGACACCGACGGAGTCCTGACTCTCGTCAGCGCTTGACGACGCATTCGATATACGCCCCCAGCATCTTCCGGACCTGCGGCACGAGCGGCTGCCCGCCATCCTCTTGCTCTTTCGCCAGCGTCGGCACGAGCTTCAAAACATGGCCAATCATCGCGGCGGCCTCCGCGGCGGCCTTCTCGCGCAGCTGGGGACTGGCGGCGCGCAGGATTGCGGCGATTTGGCGGCGGGTCGCGCCGCGCAGCGATTTGCGGCGCTCGACGATGCCGGAGACCGAACCCGACAGCGCCGCGGCCGAGTCACGGTCCGAGCGGACCTTGAGCATCAGGTCGACGAGCCGGTCCGCCAGGCGCGGCGGCGGCAAGCCCGGCGCGCGCTTCGCCAGGTCCTCGAGCATTGACGCGACGCGCTCCACGTAGCGAACAAACAGCGCTTCCGCGAGCGCCTCCTTCGATGGAAAGAACTGATACAGCGAGCCGATCGATGCGCCTGCGCGCTGCGCGATCTGCGTCATCGTGGTGGTTTCATAGCCATTTTCCGCAAACAACGCGGCAGCGGCGTCCAACAGCTCTGCGACGCGCTGCACACCGCGGGCGCGCTGGGGTGCCTTGGCTATCGGCGCTGCGATTGACATTTGTGAGGACCCCTCATAAACTTATATTTATGAGTCTCCCTCATAAATAGCTTTTGTACAAGGCCTGCGGCGCCCGCGCCTCCCTCACCTTGGAGCCCCAGATCATGATCGAACTCGATCCTCGAACATCTGCCCTCGTCCTGATCGACCTGCAAAAGGGCATTCTCGGCAGAGCCCTTACTCCCGTCACCAGCCAAGAGTTGCTGGCGCGCGGCCAGGCCTTGGCCGAGCGCTTTCGCGCCGCCAAGGCGACTGTCGTGCTGGTCAACGTTGCGTTTGCGCCGGACGGCGCCGACATGCTGCGCCAACCGGTGGACCAGGCGCAGCCGCTCCCCGCGGGTGGCCTGCCGGCCGGTTGGAACGAATTTCCAGCCGGTCTGATGCAATCGGGGGACCTGCAAATTACCAAACGCCAATGGGGCGCGTTCTACGGTACCGAGATGGACCTGCAGCTGCGTCGACGCGGTATCCGCACGATCGTCCTGGGCGGCGTTGCGACTCAGATCGGCGTGGAATCGACGGCGCGTCAGGCCTACGAGCACGGCTACGAGCTGCTGATCGTCAGGGACACGACAACCAGTTCGGACGCCGAGGGCCATGACATGTCGATGAAACACATCATGCCCCGGCTCGGCCGTATCGTGCAAAGCGGCGACATCACGCTGACTCGACGCTAGCACCGGATCGATCGAAACCGTTCCTCCGCAATATGGATCAGCCGGCCAAGCGCACCACATTCAGTTTGCACGACACCAAGGCGCCGCTGAAGTGGACCATTCTGCTGCTCGCATCGCTCGCCTTCATCGTGCCGCTCGAATTGATACACCTCCCCGCGGCGCTGCTGCTGGGCGCGATGGCGGCAGCGATCCTGGTCGCGGTTTTCGACGGCAAGCTCGCCGTGCCACAGTGGCCCTACGTCCTAGCGCAGGGATTGATCGGCTGCCTCGTGGCGCGCAGCATCGGTCCCGCGATCCTGGTGACGGTGGTTCGGCAATGGCCGCTGTTTCTCGGCGGTGTTTGCTCAGTGCTGCTCATCAGCACCTCGCTCGGTGCGCTGCTCGCGCGCTGGAAGGTCTTACCCGGAACGACCGCGGTCTGGGGCTCGTCGCCGGGCGCGGCTACTGTCATGGTGTTGATGTCCGAAGGCTTCGGCGGTGACCCGCGGCTGGTCGCCTACATGCAGTTTCTGCGCGTGATGCTGGTGGCCCTTGTGGCCTCGATCGTTGCGCGGCTCTGGGTCGCGCCCGGCGGCCTCGCGAGCGCAGCGATCGACTGGTTTCCAGCGGTCTCGGCGGGACCCTTGTCGGAAACGGTGGCGCTCGCCGTGTTCGGTGCAATCGCCGGCGCCAAATCCAAAATTCCCGCCGGCGCGCTGCTCGTCCCGCTTTTCGCCGGCATTGCGCTCTCCTGCACGCATGTCATGACGATCACCCTGCCGCCCTGGCTGATGGCCGGCTGTTACGCGCTGATCGGCTGGTCCATCGGACTGCGATTCTCGCGCGAGATCGTCATCTACGCCGCACGCGTCTTTCCGAAAATCGCCGCCTCAACCTTGACGTTGATCGCGTTGTGCGGGGGTTTGGCCGTGCTGCTGCACCTTATCGTCGGCACCGACCCCTTAACCGCCTACCTCGCCACCAGCCCCGGCGGTGCCGATTCAGTCGCGATCATTGCGGCCTCCTCCAACGTCGATGTGTCATTCGTGATGGCCATGCAGATGGCGCGGTTCATTCTCGTGTTACTCGTGGGACCCGCATTGGCGAGGGCGGTGGCACGGTGGACGAAAAGTTGATCTGCACCCAGGGCGACCACTTGGCACGACCCCGGCTCGGCACACTGCGCTAGTCGTGCGGCAGGTATAGATTGAGCCACTCGATCCAGCGCCGATACACATCGCGAATGCGCACCGGATCGGCGGGACTATGCCCGCCGATCGG